>Ga0228536_1000155_pt1 | contig 180459 bp, 161 predicted proteins | sample SJ1Smetagenome_FD_168611 | JGI IMG/M metagenome (GOLD analysis project Ga0228536, IMG submission 168611) | Enriched culture of PCE-dechlorinating microbial communities from Ithaca, New York, USA - SJ1.S | ecosystem: Engineered > Modeled > Simulated communities (microbial... > Unclassified... | reverse complement strand
CTCCATGGTATAAATGGAGATTACTACTTCATCCAAAGAAATTCTTACCTGGTGGAATTTAACTTTTCAATCAACGCTTATAAAACTTTTAGTAAAAAGAGGAACAGTCGCTGAAAGATTGAAAACGGACCTGCAGCAGGCCCGCTTTCAAGAGGTCATACAAAAAGAAAGAAAGGTCTTGTCCTATTTGTTCAACACTTCCTCAAGAATATCCATGCCCTTTCGTACCAGTCCGATATCTGCCTGTGATCCCATGTGTCCTATCCTGAACACCTTTCCGGCAAGCTGTCCGTAACTCCCACCCACAGCCATGCCATGTTCCCTGAGCGATGCATCTAGCCGCGGCCAGGTCCATCCGGAGGGTATCCTGACCGCTGTCACCGTCGGCGATGCCAGCTCCTCTTCCCTTGCATACAGCTCGAGTCCCATTGACGCTATCCTTGAACGGCAGTATACGGCTGTTTCGTTGTGTCGCCTGAAAGAATTCTCAAGTCCCTCTTCGAGCAGTGACTTCAGCGAGAGGTTCATTGCGGCGTTGGCGTGCCAGTTATGGGTACAGGGCATTTCCATCTTTTCCTCCGCATCTCTCCACGGCAGAACGGCGTCGTAGCCCGCATAGTCGACTCTTTCGGCAGCTCTCCAGGCTCTTTCGCTGACCGTCAGCACAGAGAGGTCCGGAAGGAGTGAGAGGCATTTCTGGCTTCCAAGGAGTCCCAGGTCGATCCCCCACTCGTCCACCCTTACGTCCGATCCTCCTGCGCTTGCGACAAAATCAACGCAAAACAGGGCCCCGCTCTCTTTTATCATTGGAGCTGCATCGCCGATCGGGTTGAGAAGTCCGCTGGGGGTTTCACAGTGCACTGCGGTCACAACATCAGGCCGGAATGAATCGAGTTCACGTTGCAGTATGTTTTTTTCAATGAACCTGCCGTCTTCTGCTTCAAGATACCTTACCTCGGCGCCGACAGCTTCCGCCATCTCTCCGAGACCATGCCCAAAGAGACCGTTTGAGAGCGCCAGGACCTTGTCTTTCGGGCATACCGTGCTCTTCAGTGCACCCCAGAGAACTAGCATAGCTTCTCCGGACTGGATGGTAACACTGTTTGTTGTTTTGAGGATCTCTCTGAGAAGTCTCTGGTTCTCTTTCAAAAGTTCATAGAAGTCTTTTTCCAGGTCAGAACTTCCGAAATCAGTCATATAAGCCTCCCTGAATTTTACCGGAACTGATACCGGACCCGGGACAAGCGGTACTTCGTATGTCTTCATCCTGATCGCCCCTTTCGATAAATTGATGTATCGGATACTTAACTGTGATCATCATGGCCCGAAAGCCTCAGAACGAAAAAAATGCCGAACACAAGTCCGGCATTTTAATTTTGTTTCCCTGGTTTACAACATTGATGAAAGATGTTTAAGGACCAGATCTTTTACTTTTCCGCCGTCCGCGCGGCCTTTGACCTCGGCCATTGCCTTGCCCATGACTTTGCCCATATCCTTCGGGCCTGAGGCTCCGACCTGTGAAGAGATCTCTGCGACGATCCTTATGATCTCTTCCTCCGGCAGCTGCTCCGGTTGGTAAGAATCAAGCACCTTTATCTCATCGAGTTCCGTTTGAGCTCTGTCTGGGGCTCCGCCGGACCTGTACATTTCAGCCGCTTCGTTCCGCTGCTTGATGAGTCTCCTTACCAGCACAAGAACTTCATCATCTGTAAGCGGAATATCTTTGCCTTTTTCGATCTGGGCCATCTGTGCGGCAGATTTAAGCATCCTTAGGACCGAGAGTCTGAGATCATCCCTCTTTTTCATTGCATCTACCAGATCATTCTGGATCCTGAGCAAAAGGTCCGACATGTCTAGTAATCAGCCTTCCTGCCTCTGTTTCGGGCCATTTCAGCCTTCTTACGTTTCTTGATCTCGCTGGGTTTTTCGTAATGCTCGTGCTTTTTTGCTTCACGAAGCACTCCCACCTTCCGAAGTTCGCGCTTGAAACGCTTGAGCGCGTCTTCGATCGACTCGTTATCTCGTCTCGTTACGGTGGTCACCTACATTCCCCCCTTTCTCGGCCACTCACAAAACATAAAGATAAATGTGCAGTGGGGGATAAACACCATGTTATTGTATCGTACTATTGAATTCGATACAAGCGGTCAGTTACAAAAACTCTGGAAAATCGGAATATTCTCCATTGCAGCCTTCCACAGTGCCGGATGCCAAAACACCCTTAACATATCTTTCAGGGATAAATCTGACCTCTTTGCCTGTTCCGGCTTTTTCTGAAAACGTATCAGCCCTTATATAGTTCCTGGTAAGTCCGCGGACTATGCCTTCTGTTTTTTCCTCGACAAGGATCTCGACCTCTTTCCCGATCCACCGGGAACAGTAATCCCTGTGAAGGGTCTCCGCTGTACTGAGAGCTCTTTCCATCCTTTTTCTGACGTCTTTTTCCGGGGGACACTGCATAAGTGCAGCATCAGTACCTTCCCTTGGTGAATAATTGAATACGTGCACCTTTCCAAAGCCGATGTCCTTTATAAATTTGATGCTCTTTTCAAATGCCTCTTCATCTTCACCGGGAAATCCGACCATAAGATCGGTACTCAGGTGGATCTCATTTCCCAGCTTATCTCTGATGTTGTCTGTGATCTCACGGAATCCTCCTGTTGTATAGCCCCTTCTCATCGCAGCGAGAACGCTGTCATCGCCGCTCTGAAGAGGGAGATGCAGATGTCTGCAGAATGTTTCTGTTTTGGCGATCGCATCCAGGAGTTCACCGTCCACTGCAAATGGTTCTATCGACCCGAACCTCAGCCTTTTAAGTCCCTCTATGGATCCGATCCTTCTTACCAGTACCGGCAGGTCTTCGTGCAGTCCCAGATGGACTCCTGTGAGAACTATCTCCGGACAGCCGGATCGTACGATCCTCTCTGCCTCTTCGACCGCATCATTCACATTCCTGGACACGGGCCTTCCCCTGACATAGGGTACGATACAATAGCTGCAGAAATGGCTGCACCCGTCCTGGACCTTAAGGAACGCTCTCGTATGAAGTCTGGGCCTGTCGAGAAGCAGTTCGTCCCATGATCCGCCGGTCATGATATCTTCCTTGAAAAGGGAAAGAGACGATCTGCCTTCCTTTTTTTCGAGCCAGTCAGAAGCTATCTCCGGGATCATGTGCTTCACGCGGTTTCCGACAAGAACGTCAACTCCCAGTGCCTCCCTTTCAGCATCGGACATCCGCTGGGCATAGCACCCGCAAAGAATGATAAGGGAACGGGGGTTTTCCCGCCTTAGCCTGCGTATCAGTTTACGGCACTTTCTGTCTGCGGCCGCAGTAATGGTGCAGCTCACAATAACCGTTATGTCGGGCATATCCTGGGAATGGATACCGCCCGCCTTTTCCAGCAGGGCGGCTATTGCCTCTCCCTCATACTGGTTGGTCCGGCAGCCCTGAATATGTACCGAGTACGTCCTGTCGCATAATGAGAGCAATTTCAGATCATCCTTCATCTCATTGAGAACCAGCCGCACGCCACCGCAACAGCTGTGCTTGCCCTTAGTATCCTGCTTCCCAGACTGACCGGCCTGAAACCTTTTTCAAGCAATAGTCCCGCTTCGGAAGGAGACCAGTCTCCTTCCGGTCCTATCGCGATCGCGGCAGCATCTCCTGTCTCCTGTTCTGAAAGAGGTTCTGCCTCTAAGGAAAGCATCGCCGCAAACCTGCGATCAGGCAAATATTCGGGATCCAGATCCCTGAGCGCTGCAGGCGGCACTATCAGTGGCGGAGATCCGGCTCCTGCCTGCTTGGTCGCCTCATCCAAGATCTTCTCCCACCGGGACATTTTTTCAGCCAGTTTGATTCCTGCGTATCTTGGAACGCTTCTTTCGCATGAGAGGAGCCTTATCGTATGCACACCAGTCTCAGCCGCGAACCTGAGCGCCTGGTCAAACTGATCGTTCTTGAGGATCGCAAGCAGAAGATGCAGCTCTGTTGACGGCCCGTCCTCCGAAGTCCTCGACAATTCCTCAGCATAGACTGCCTCACCCTCGCATGACAGCCGCAGGCTGATCTTTTTTCCGTATGCAAGGCCCTCTGCCAGGGAACCTGTGCTGCAGCGCCTTACTCTTATCAGATGGTGTGCCTGTTCTCGGTCAATAAGCCAGCGCCCTTCCTTTAGGATGCATTTTTCAAGACGCAGCCTTGGCAGCGACACCCCACCATTCTCCTTTCTCATGCTCCCTTAATATGGACAGTCCGGCATTTTCCATAGCTTCAACAAAACGCGCTCTCTCAGTCAGGAGCATACCAGAAAAAATGGCCATTCCTTCTTTTCCTATTATTTTGGGGACCTGGCCGACCATCGTGATCAGCGGCTCGAGAAGTATATTTGCAGTGAGTATGTCCACCCTGTGTCTGAATCCTTTAAGAAGATCGCCTGTTGCAAGATCGATCTTGTCCTGATCCAGTCCGTTGAGTTCAAAATTTTTCCTGACCTCTTCGATCACAGCGGGATCTATGTCACGGGCATACACCTTTTCCGCTCCCAGTTTGACGGCGCATATGGTCAGTATCCCCGAGCCTGTGCCTATGTCGGCGGTAGTCATTCCCGGCTTTACAAAATCCTCCATAAGTTCGAGGACGATCTGTGTGCTCTCATGATACCCCGTGCCAAAAGCGCTTCCCGGATTTATGTAAAGGGGTATGAGTCCTTCCGGTTCGGTACCTTTGTGCCATGGGGCAAGGACGACCATTTTTTTCCCCACCGACAGAGGAGGAAAAGCCTCCTCTGAGGCTACGTTCCATGGCTGATTTTCGATTTTACCGAAATCATCTATTTTAATGTTCTCCCATTCCCGCATCGCACCGAGAAGTTTTGATTTCCAGAAGTGAAGGTCTTCGCTGCTTCTGTAATAAGACCTGAGTCTTATCCCTCCGAGCGGAAGCTCCTGGAGTTCAGTCCCAATGCTTCCTGAAATGTCGGCTAAGGAAAAAAGCACTTCCTCCAGCCCCTCTTCTGCTGATAAAGTTATATACCACCAATAGCTGTCGTTCTTCCCCACCAGACCCAACTCCTTTCACGGCTCAAGGTGCACTTTATTGTACTCTATTAAGACCTTCCCGAACAAGAAAACATCCGGACTCTATAAAAGAAGAGGATCCCGTCCTCAATGGGGCAGGATCCTCAATAAAAATATACCGTCTGCAATCTTTTTCTACTTCTTTTTCCCTCCCAGGTAGGCCTCTTCTATCTCAGGATTATGCAGCAGTTCCTTTGAATCCCCCTCCATTACAATCTTTCCTGTCTGGAGTACATATGCCCTGTGTGAGAGCAGTAGGGCTTTCCTTGCATTCTGTTCTACTATGAGGATAGTCATGCCCAGCTGTCTGTTGACCTCTGTAAGTTCTTTGAATATCTCACTGATTATTATCGGAGCAAGGCCCAGCGATGGCTCGTCGAGGAGCAGGACCCTGGGCATCGCCATAAGAGCCCTTCCGATGGCAAGCATCTGCTGCTCTCCTCCCGACAGTGTCCCCGCATACTGGCTCTGCCTCTCTTCCAGACGCGGGAAGAGGTGATAGACTTTTTTGATCTGTTCCGAGACGATACTGCGGTCCTTCAGAGGGAACGCGCCCATCTGGAGGTTTTCATAGACGGTAAGCGGGGCAAAGACTTTCCTCCCCTCGGGAGAGAGGCTCACTCCCGCTGCAACGACCTGAAAACTTCTTGACGGGAGCGGATGCCCGTCGATCAGGATCTCTCCTCCTGCCTTTGGCACATCGCCCATTATCGCGCTCATCATGGTCGACTTCCCTGCTCCGTTAGCTCCGATAACGGCGACTATTTCACCGGAATATACATCAAGATCGACACCTTTGAGCGCCCGGATGGCCCCATAGTTCACGGAGAGGTTTTTTACAGAGAGGATCGGGGTGACATTTTCCATAGTCTTATTCCTCCTCTCCAAGATATGCCTTCAGGACTTCAGGGTGGCTCTGTATCTCATCAGGAGATCCTTCAGCTATTTTAGCCCCGAAGTTCATGCAGACTATGTGCGGGCATATGGCCATGACCATGTCCATGTGGTGCTCGATCAGCAGTATCGTAAGCTTGAAATCGGCATGGATGAGCCTGATGAGTTCATTGAGCTGCTCGACCTCTTCTGCGTTCATTCCTGCAGCCGGCTCATCCAGCAGAAGCAGCTCGGGCCTGAGGGATATGGCCCTTGCGATCTCAAGGCGGCGCTGCATGCCGTAAGGGAGTGTTCCTGCCGCCTGGTCTGCGCGGTCTGCGAGCCCTACCCTCTCAAGCAGTTCCATACTTTCGTCCCTGGCTGCCTTCTCCATCTTTTTCCACCTTCCCAGATGGCTGACAGCCTCGAAAAAGCTGTAGCTATAATGCTGCTGGGCTGCTGTCATAACGTTGTCCAGGACTGAAGATGCGGTAAATAGCCTCAGGTTCTGGAATGTCCTTGCCACGCCAAGCGAAATGACCTGGAAGGTCTTGAGCCTGTTTATGTTTTTCCCCTTGAATTCTATCTCTCCGCCCGTTACGTCATAAACACCGGTAACAAGGTTGAATATGGTCGTCTTGCCCGCGCCGTTGGGGCCTATAAGCCCTGCAAGTTCGCCATTTTCGATGACGAATGACATATCTTTGACGGCCTGGACGCCTCCGAAAGCCTTGTTGACTTCCTTAAGTTCAAGCATGGCGGACATCAGCGGACACCTCCGTCGGCGGCAGTGATCTTCTTCCTGCGGGAAAAGATGCCCTTGATGTAATCTTTGGTAAGCTCGTTGGTACCCATGATCCCTTCAGGTCTCAGGACCATTACCAGAACAAGGACCAGGCCGTAGACAAGCATGCGGTACTGCGATATCGGCCTGAACAGCTCCGTCACCAGTGTCAGTATGGTCGTTCCGATCAGGCATCCGCTCATTGAGCCCAGGCCTCCGAATACGACTATGGAGACCAGTTCTGTGGATTTGGCCATGTCGAACATGACAGGCTGGATAAAGGACATGAACCCTCCGAGCAACGCGCCTGAGACCCCGCAGTAAAAGCCTGAGATGGCAAGACTGAAGACCCTGAACCTTGCAGTGTTGAAACCGAGCAGCGAAGCGGCCACGTAGTCGTCCCTGCATGCTTTGAAAGCCCTTCCGTAGTTGCTGTTCACCAGGAAGAACATCCCTGCCCCCATCACCAGCAGAAAGCCCACAGCCACAGACATTGAGGAATAGTTTTCTATTCCGGGATAGCCTCTGGCTCCCCTTGTCACGCTTTCCCAGTTCTCTATTACCAGCCTTATCGCCTCACCAAGGCCGAGTGAGGCTATCGTATAGTAGTCGCCGACCAGTTTGAGTGTCGGTATGCCTATGAGATAGGCAAAGATCATAGCAACTATGCCGCCTGCAATTATTGCTCCGATAAAGTGGACCTCATACTGCACGGTAAGTATGGCTGCCGTGTATGCGCCTATAGCCATATATCCGGCATGCCCGAGCGTAAAGACCCCTGTAAAGCCCGTGAAGAGGGAAACTCCCAGCGCGGCTATGCAGTTTATTGCAAGCAGGGTGATTATCCCGGTAGTGTAACCGTCCATTTCAGATACCTACACTTTCTCGCCCACGGATTTTCCGAAAAGTCCCGTGGGCCGTACAATGAGAGTAACTATAAGAAGGCCGAAAACCACCAGGTCCCTGAACTGGCTGGAAATGAAACCTGCCGTCAGCATCTCTGCCAGGCCCAGGATCAGGCTCCCGACAACAGCGCCGGGAAGGGAACCCAGCCCGCCTATAACGGCTGCGACGAAAGCTTTTGTCGTGATCATCCCGAGCTGCGGATACAGTGTGTACCTTACAGATAAAAATATGCCCCCGACTCCCGCGAGGAGCCCGGCCACGAAGAAGACTATTGAGATCAGCCTGTTTACATTTACCCCCATCAGCCCCGCTATACGGAGATTGTAAGATGCAGCCCTGATCGCCAGGCCCCATTTGGTCTTTGAAAGGAAGAGCTGCAGCCCGACAAGGAAAACCACCGCCGTTGCCAGTGAAAGCAGGTCAAAAGCGCTGGTCGTTGCCAGTCCGAAGACATTTACCGGTTGCGTCGGAATCACCGGAGGAAGCGCCCTGAAACGGCCTCCGACGGTAACTACGAAAATATTCTCGATAACGATGCTCATACCCATCGATGCGATAAGCATATAAAGTGTGATGGGAGTACGCTCGCGGATCGGCTTGTATGCCAGGCGCTCAACTATGACAGCTGAGATCCCCGCTCCGATCAACGCGGCGAAAGAGGCTGCCAATATACCCATCCCGGCACCCCTCAGTGCAAAATAGCAAATGTAACCGCCGATCACGAGAAAACCACCATGTGCAAAATTTGAAAAGAGAAGGATAGAGTATACGAGTGAGTAACCAACTGCTATCAAGGCGTATACCGACCCGAGAGAGAGGCCGTTGATGACCTGCTGGATTATCATATCCAATTTAAAACACCTCTGCCTTTCTGGTGCCTAACCAGTCCTCAGAACCTGAAGCAAGGATCTGAACGGGCTTGGGGAGTGATTCCCCAAGCCCTCGTGGAATAGCATTCAGTGAAATTATTTGGGTTCGACTTTCTGGAAGAATTTGGCCTTAAGGTCATCTCCGACCTTGAGGATTATTCCTGCCTTGTTGAGCGGGTTGTGATCCTTGGGATTGATCGTCAGCGTCGCATGGTTGAGCTTGAGTCCCTTTGTTGCTTCGAGAGCCTTAGCTATCGCGGGGCCTTCAGCCTTGCCTGCGCGCTTGATCGCGTCTACGAGCCAGTATGTCGCGTCATATGCCATTGTTCCGTTTACGAATTCCTTACAGTCATCCTTGTAGACTTCCTTGTAGCGTGCAAAGATCGGTGACATGCCGGGATCTTCGAGGTATGTGTGGTTGACCCAGTAGGTACCCTTCATTGAGTCCCCGGCGATCTCGTTCATGAACTCGCCGTATCCGTCGCCGCCGATGATGGTGATGTCATTGAGTCCGAGTTCCCGGGCCTGTTTGATTATGAGGGCCATGTCCTTACCCATTCCCGGCAGGAAGAGGGCGTTTGCCCCGGAGCTCTTTACCTTCGTCAGCTGTGCGCGGAAATCGACGTCTGTCTCACGGTAACCCTCATCGGCAACAACTTTGCCTTTAAGGGCTGTATAGCTTTTAACGAAGAATTCCCTGAGTCCCTGTGCATAGTCTGAACCTACGTTGTAAAGGATAGCTGCCTTGTCCTTCTTGAGGGTCGTCATTGCAAGTTCCGCAGCAAGAGCTCCCTGATAGGGGTCGGTGAAGCATATACGGAAAGAGTAAGGGCGGACCTTTCCCTTGTTGTCGACTGTTACGAGCGGGTTGGTCCCTACTGTTGAGATCTGCGGGGTCTTGCCCTTGTCAACGATGGGAGCGGTTGCGATGTTGATCCCGCTCGAGTTCGCTCCGATGATGGCTACGACCTTGTCGCTCTCTATCATACGGCGGACAGCGTTGACTGCGTCTTCGTTGCGTGTCTTTGTATCATAAATGACAAGTTCGATAGGGCGGCCGAGAACTCCGCCCTTTGCGTTGACATCACCGACCACCATTTTGGCCATGTTTACTTCAGTGATTCCGTAAGCTGCGTAGTCGCCGGTGAGGGCTGCGAGATATCCGACTTTGATGGGATCGGCTGCGAGTGCCGCGCCTGCTGAACAAAGAATAAAAATGACTGCCATAACCGCAAGGATCTTCTTCAATATACTGCACCTCCAATAATATTGTGGAAATATTTCAGATACTTTCAGGACCGCTGTGTGATTCGGGAACCTAACTCCTGAGCCTCACCTCCAGTCAGCTGCACAGTAATAATACAAGAATGGAAAAAATACTAAGAAGGTCTCGTGTCTGCTTCGATTATTCTATATTCCACGGTAGGATATGTAAAGAAAGAATAGTTTGTGAATTCAAAATTTTGAATTTATAGCTCAACGGGGTTTATTTTCTGTTTTTAAGAAAAATACCAAATAACTTTTTCATCAGCTATTGACGATCACATGACAACAGCCTTTGCCATCCACTAGAAAGCCGGACCGGGGTTTTCTCCTCTCGGCGAAAAATCCGGTCCGGCTTTCATATCCACATGTTCAGGTTCATTTCTACCTCTTTATCTTATCGAAAAACCCCTCTTTGTTTTTTACGGGGACTTTCATCTCCTTTGCTATATGTTCGAGGAGTTCCCGCTCTTTGGCTGAAGGATCTTTGCTGATGCTCACCCTGACCAGTATATTCATATCTCCGTTGCCTTTACCGCGCAGCCTCGGCATGCCCCTTCCCTTTATGCGCAGTTTTGATCCAGGCTGAGTGCCGGCCGGGATATCAAGTGTTTCTGAGCCGTCAAAAGTCTCTATCTTTACTTCACACCCAAGCACCGCCTGCGGATACAGTATGTCAACCGACGTGTTGAGGTCGTCGCCCTTCCGCTGGAACCTTCTGTCAGGCTTGACCTCTATCAGCAGGAAAAGATCCCCCGAAGGGCCTCCGTTGATCCCGGCCTCTCCCTGACTGGATACTCTCAGCCTTATTCCGGTGTCTATACCGGCGGGTATCTTGACATCGACGGAATGCTTTTTTCTAACCCGACCCTGTCCTCTGCATTCGCGGCACGGGGCCTTGATCACCTTGCCTTTGCCGTGGCATGTCGGGCAGGCAGTTACCTGGGCCATCTGGCCGAAGGGCGTGTTGACTGTCTGCTGCACCTGTCCGCGCCCGCCGCACGTAGGGCATGTTTCGGCATTGGTGCCCGGTTCGGCTCCGCTGCCTCCGCAGTGGGGACATGTTTCAAGACGCGGGACCTCTATCTTCTTAGTGATCCCCCTATATGCATCCTCAAGAGAGATCTGCATCGTATATTCAAGATCGTTTCCTCTGCGGGGAGCGTTGGGGTCAACAGTCCTCCTGCCGGCACCGCTGAATGCGCTCCCGAAAAGGTCTCCAAAAAGGTCTCCGAAATCTGCCCCGCCGAAACCACCGAAGCCGCCGAAATCCCCTCCGGGAGGCATGTCGCCCACATAGCCGAACTGGTCATACTGAGCCCTTTTCTGTGGATCACTCAGGACTTCATTGGCCTCGTTGATCTCTTTGTACTTTTTCTCTGCCTCAGAATCTCCCTGATTTGCGTCAGGATGATATTTCCGGGTCAGCTTGCGGTATGCTTTTTTTATCTCGTCGGCCGAGGCTCCCCGTCCAACACCGAGTATTTCATAGTAGTCCTTTTTGCCGGGAGCAGCCATCCGCGCCTCACCTCACGTTATTGGTTGTCTTCTTCGTGGAATTCCGCATCTACAGTAGTTCCGCCGTTTGAGTCTCCGTTGTCCGTATTTGTCTCTGCACCGGCAGTATTGCCCTGTGCCGCATGTGCCTTTGCGTACGATTTCTGTGAGATGGGGTGCATGGCGTTCATAAGGGCATCGACCGCGGCCTTGATCGCCGATGCGTCTTCGCTTGTCAGAAGGTCTCTCAGGGTCTTGATCTTTTCTTCAACTGCAGCCTTTTCTTCGGATGTTGCGTCATCCCCTAGTTCCTTCAAAGCTTTTTCAGCATTGTACGCAGCACTGTCGCCCTCATTCCTGGCCTCGACAAGCTCTTTCTTCTTCCTGTCCTCATCCTCGTTCATTTCAGCATCACGGCGCATTTTGTCTATCTCTGCGTCCGACAGTCTCGATGACTGGATCGTTATGTTCTGGACCTTGCTGGTAGCCTTGTCCTTGGCTGTGACGTTGACGATACCGTTCGCGTCTATGTCGAAAGTTACCTCTATCTGAGGAATTCCCCTCGGAGCCGGCGCTATGCCGTCAAGGAAGAACCTTCCGAGTGAAACGTTGTCGCCCGCCATCGCCCTTTCGCCCTGAAGAACGTGTATTTCGACCTGCGGCTGGTTGTCTGCCGCAGTAGTGAAGACCTGGCTTTTGGAGACAGGTATCGCACTGTTCTTCTCTATTATCTTTGTAAATACTCCGCCAAGGGTCTCAAGGCCAAGGGAGAGCGGCGTAACGTCTACCAGGACTATCCCTTTGTGCTCTCCCGAGAGGATCGCTCCCTGTATCGCCGCTCCTACTGCAACGCATTCGTCAGGGTTTATCCCCTTTGTCGGCTCCTTGCCCAGAAGCTCTTTGACCTTGCGCTGGACCATCGGCATACGCGTGGATCCTCCAACCAGAAGTATCTTGTCGACATCTGAGGGCTGCAGACCTGCATCCTTCATTGCCGTACGCACTGGCTGGACTGTCCTGTCAAGAAGATCCCTCGTCAGCTCTTCGAATTTCGCCCTCGTAAGCGTCATTTCAAGGTGCTTGGGGCCGTTCTGATCAGCTGTGATGAAGGGCAGCGATATCGATGTCTCCGCCATTGAAGAGAGCTCTATCTTCGCCTTCTCAGCTGCCTCGCGAAGACGCTGAGCTGCCATTTTGTCCTTCCTCAGGTCCACTCCGTCCGTCTTCCTGAATTCATCCGCCATCCAGTTGACTACCTTTGCATCCCAGTCGTCTCCGCCCAGCATGTTGTCTCCGGAGGTCGAAAGGACCTCAAAAACGCCTTCGCCTACGTCCAGTATTGATACGTCAAAAGTTCCCCCGCCAAGGTCAAAGACCATTATCTTGTGGTCCCCTTCCTTGTCAACTCCGTAAGCGAGGCACGCGGCTGTCGGTTCGTTGATGACCCTGAGCACCTCGAGTCCCGCGATGGTGCCGGCATCTTTCGTTGCCTGCCTTTGGGCATCGGTAAAGTATGCGGGGCACGTGATGACCGCTTTGGAAACAGCGGTTCCCAGATATTCCTCCGCATCCCTCTTCAGCTTCTGGAGGATCATTGATGAGATCTGCTGGGGGGTGTACTTCTGTCCGTCAATGGTTACTTTGTGGTCGCTGCCCATCTGTCTTTTTATTGAAATAATGGTCCGGTCCGGGTTGACTATCGCCTGCCTCTTAGCGAGCTGCCCAACGAGCCTCTCGTTTCCGTCTTTGGTAAATGCGACGACAGAAGGCGTTGTCCTGCCTCCCTCCGGATTGGGGATGACTGTGACGTTATCCCCCTCTTTTACCGCTACACAGCTGTTGGTCGTACCCAGGTCTATCCCTATTATTTTTTCCATAACTCATTCCACCTTTTGAATAAAATATATATTTTTTGTTTTACTTGTTTCCATGTTATTAGAGTGCCTAGCCGGTGTATTTTCCCACTCTCACCTGAGGCGCTCTTATGATGCGTCCGGCAAGTCTGTATCCCTTTCTCAGCGTTCCGATAATACATCCGTCTCTGGACTCATCGTCTACAGGTTCCATCGATACCGCCTCATGTACTGACGGATCAAAGTCACCTTCCGTTTCTATGCTCTCAAGGCCCAGATTTTCCAGCGCCTTATAAAACTGCTTCGTTACCATCATTATGCCCTTGTAGAGGTTACTCTCTTCATCCTCTACGGCACAGCAGACCCTTTCAAGATTCTCGAAGACGGGGAGCAGCTCTTCGACAGACCTTTCGGCTGCAAGTTTACAGTTTTTTTCCCTGTCTCTCTCTACCCTGGTCCTGAGGTTGTAGTAATCTGCCCTTGCCCTTGCAGCCTCTTCCGTCAGAGATTTGATCTCCCTCTTCATTTCCTCTATAGTTTCAGTCAGTTTTGCCGTATCATTGCCGGCACTTGCCGCTTCTTTCACCTTCAGCTCTTCAAAAGGCATCGGATCCGCGACCCTTTCCTCACCAAGCGGGGGCTCCGTATTATCTTTGTTGATCCTTCTCATCTTTATTCAACCTCCTCTTCAGACTCAAGGTCCATGGTCCGAAGTACTCTATCAATAGTTGTGATGACTTTTTCGTAGTCCATCCTCTCAGGGCCAACCACACCGATCATTGCCATCTGTCCGTTGCATATCGTGGAGGCAGCAACCAGCGCTGATTTTTTCATTGCGGGGGATTCGTTTTCTTCTCCTATGACAACATTTATCCCCTCTATTGAACAGCTCTTGACCAGTTCTGCCATTCCCTCTTCCTGTTCAAGAAATTCATAGAGCGCCTGAATGCGCCCCAAATCCTGAAAATCAGGCAGGTTAAGCATGTGGCTCATGGATCCGGTGAATACTTTCATTGAAGGAGAGAGCATTATCCCCTCCAGCTCACGGAGCGCCGCGGCACAGGCAGATTTGTAATCCCTGAGTTCCTGCATTATGTACGCTTTCAGGGAGTTCTTGATCTCAGTCCATTCGCATCCGGCAAAGACATTTATCCTTCTCGAAAGGTCATCCAGGTACTCCTGAGTCATGTCCCAAGGCAGGCTTATGACTTTCTGGTGCACAAGCCCCCCCTGAAGTACCACAAGAAGAAGTACGTTCTTCTCTCCCAGTCTGACAAAATCGACCCTTTGAAATCTGACTTTGTCGAGAGGGGTGACCGCAGCCACGCCCACGTAGTTTGACACCCTGCTGAGGATGTCTGATGCCGACTCAAGCGCGCCCTCCAGACCTCTCTGATGCTCTCCGAGGCTCTTTATCCATTCCTTATTGTGCCTGGAAGAGTCCACCCTCTGCAGAACGGAGTCCACATACAGTCTGTAACCCAATGTCGTCGGTATCCTTCCGGAGGAGGTGTGCGTTTGTTTCAGAAATCCCATTTCCTCAAGGTCGGACATCTCGTTTCTGATCGTCGCAGAGCTGTGACCCGTCAGATAACGCTTGGAAACAGTGCGGGAGCCGACGCTTTCACCGCTTCTTATGTATTCATAGACCACGGAAAGTACAACTTCCAACTGCCTCTCTGTAAGCAAAGGTATCACTTCCTGCTTTGTTAGCACTCACATACTACGAGTGCTAATTCGATTCCAACGCGACAAGAATAACAGCGCTTCGCACAAATGTCAAGACAGGTCAGATTATTTATATCGTTGTTTTTACCTAGTTTTTACCTATTGATTTGACTCAGATCCCTTAAGAAGCTTCTGTCAATAATGTATAATAAGCTCTGAATGGCCGACCGGTTATTTGAAAATCTGTCTCTTTGACAAAAAACATAAGAGGTAAGTATGACGAAGACCTCAATTTATCTGATAAGGCACGGTGAATGTGCCGGCAACAAGGAAAACAGGGTAAGGGGAAGGGTAGACTTCCCGCTCAACGTGAACGGTCTGGCTCAGGCAGAAGCGCTCGCCCTCGCAATGAGGGACAAAGGGATGACATATGTCTATTCAAGCCCGCTCAAAAGAGCTTTAACTACCGCAGAGGTGATAAGCAGGATCTGCGGATGCGGATTGTCTTCCGATGATTCATTCTCCAATATCAGGCTTGATCCCTGGGAAGGCCGCCTCAAGAGCGAGATCGCAGCAAGCGAGCCCGAACTCTGGAAGACGTGGATAAACGACCCTGAAAGCCTAGTCCTTGACGGAGCGGAGACGCTTGACCAGGTAATGGAACGTTCTCTCGCCGGACTTCAAAAGCTGATAGAAAAACACAAGGGGGAGACCTTCGCGGTAGTTTCGCACAGAGGTGTCCTCAAACCGTTGCTTTCCGGAGCGCTTGGGATCGCGAAACCCAGGTTCTGGCGGCTCCACATGGATACCGGATCTTACAGCCTTCTGACGCATGACGATGTCCACGGCTTCTGCCTCATGGGACTCAATTGTTCTGATCACCTTAAAGGCCTGCCTCTGGTCCAGGAATTCGAGTAGAGGGGACAAGAGATGGCCGCATACGAGATAAAGTTCAGGGACGCAAGGGAACTGGCCGAAGCACTGAAGGCCCTTGGGGCTGACATGAGGAGTCTTCCCTTCTTTGACAACAGGCGTGAGATAAGGTCTGTCTATATTACAGATGTCGATGTCAGGGCAGCCAACGTCATCAAGCAGGAAATGCTTTCAAGGGGGGGAGATGCAGCCGTCCATGCCCATGCAGTCGACTGCGGGGTGACTGAAAGCGACGTTATACTGTTCGGAACGGTCAAACAGATCTCTTTCCTTGCGGACAAACTTGAGACCATGCCGTGGTGGGGATTTCCGGATACCGTAAAAGTACTGAGGGAAGCACTTGCTTCTTTTTCGAAAAAATCTGCAACGATCGATCTCCCTTCCGGCAGTTCTCTGGCCTTTGGGGGCAGGACGCTTCTCATGAGCATCATCAACCTGAGCGACGACTCTTTCCACAGCGAGAGCAGGACTTACGGAAATGTTGACGTTGCTGTGGCGCGTGCAGTCGAGCATGCCAAGGACGGAGCTGACATCCTTGACCTTGGGGCAGAGTCAACAAGACCCGGGGCCGCAAGGATATCTGAAAGTGAAGAGATCGGGCGGATCATGCCGGTGATCAGAGAGATCCGCAAAATCCTCCCTTTAATGCCGATATCTGTTGATACGACCAGAGAAAAAGTTGCAAAGACTGCGCTGGAAGCAGGTGCGGATATAATTAACGACATTTCGGGACTCACATTCGAACCCGGGATAGCCAGGGCCGTAGCTGACCATAATGCGATGCTGGTAATAATGCACATGAGGGGAACCCCGGAGACTATGGGTTCAATGTGCATCTACAGTAACCTGCTGAAGGAGATCAATGATTTTTTTGATGAAAAGATCAGAACAGCAATTTCTTCAGGGGTCGATCGCGCTAAGATAATACTCGATCCCGGGGTAGGTTTTGCAAAGGACTACAGCCAGAACCTCTTCCTGCTGAGGCATCTGGAGTCCTTCAGGATCCACTCGAAACCGATACTGATAGGAGCTTCAAGAAAGGGATCTGTCGGCAAAGCCACTGACAGCCCCGATACTGCCGGAAGACTTGAGGGGACACTTGCTGTCTCGGCCTTATGTGCCTGGGCGGGGGTCGACATTATCAGGGTACATGATACAAAGGAAAACAAAAAAGCCGTAATGATGGCCGAAGCGATAAGGAACGCAGATTATGCCTGAAAAAGCCCGTGTTCTGCTCTCCCTTGGCTCAAACACCGGCAACAGGCTCCTGATGCTGACAAAAGCACAGGAAGAGCTTGAACGGAGAGGCTTTTGCATTACATCCAGAAGCAGGATATGGGAGACTTTCCCATGGGGACTGACAGATCAGCCCAGATTCCTCAATATGTGCATAAGCGCAGAAACCGAGCTCTCTCCGGAAGAAATGCTCATGACCGTAAAAAATATTGAGGTACTGCTTGGACGCACAAAAAATCTTAAATGGGGACCGCGTGAGATCGATATCGACATCATAGCGATCGGGGAACTCGTGATCAACGGACCCGATCTTACCGTCCCGCACAGCCACATGCATGAGAGGGCATTTGTCCTGATCCCTCTCAGAGAGATAGACCCCTGTTTCAGGCATCCGGTGACAGGAATGACGCCGGACGAGATGCTGTCTCTCCTTCCGGAAGAAAAAATGGAGTGGATAGTTTAAATGGATAATATTCAGGGAACGGTTTCACACGAAATCAAAAAACTTGCTTCCGTATTTTCTTCCGGGCGTTTGATCTTGGTAATGCCCGTGGCAGCCCTATTGCTTGCGCTGATCATCTTCGTGGTGCCGGGTAACGAGATCCCGGAAGGGGGATCCAACCTAAGGGCGCTCAGAGTCGGAAATTTTCCTATCGTCCTGATCCTTGAGCAGGACAGGGGCGAGGTAACTTCAGGATGGCTGCGGACACCCGCAGGGACGAGGCAGATAGAGCAGCTTGACGGGCTCTCTTTCGTTTCAGACAGCGTTTTTCTGACCAAGGTAGACCAGGATGACAGGGAAGATCTCCTTTGGAGGACTTCCTTTACAAACTTCGAGGGTACAGGCGTACACTTGTGGGTCGGTGTGACAACATGGTCACCCAAAGCCCATATAATATTGACCCCGTATGAATATACAAGATGGGATGCTGTTCCCGCTAAGCTCGTTGTACCAAAGGGAACGGCCGTCTATGTCTCGCCTGCGGTCCCGATGTACGACAAGTCGGACCCGCTCAGGGGACGCGACAGCTATTCTTTCATATATACAATGAGGATGACTCCCGAAGGACCTGCTTTCGTTCCCGTTCCGGACGTCTACAGGCAGCTCTCGATACTTCTGAGGGCGGGGATACAGGGGGAGTTCACCCCATCAAAGAGGCTTGCTTATGTAAGGATGCTCAACGAGTTCAACAGCCTTGCAGAGGGAAAGCCTCCAAAGGCCGAAACGCTGCTGAACTTCCAATTTGAAAAGGTCGCTGTCCTGAGCTGGAAAAGGTAATTCAGGCTTCCGAAGATCAGCCGCCCTGTTTCGGGAGCCATGTAGTTGTGTTGCCTCAGACCATGGTCCTGCTTATTTTTTTATGTCGGCTCTTTCTCCTCCGGTTATCCTCATCAGCTCTGCAGGAGAGATAGGGAAAAATGCATGGTCCGTTCCTGCGGCAGCCCAGACCTCGGAATAATTGAAGAGATCTTCGTCCAAAAAAGACCTTGGCTGTTCGGGATAGCCTACCGGGGGCACCCCTCCCGGCTTGAATCCCGACCATTCGCTGCACTCCTCGGGATTTGCGAAGGACACATGGGACGCACCAAGCATTCTTTTTATCTTTTTCGTATCGACCCTGTTTACCCCTGACATCAGGGCCAGTGCAAAATATTCTCCCCTGTTCACCCTCAGGAGTATGCTTTTCAGTATCTCCTCTTCGGGAGCTCCGACTGCAGAGGATGCGTCAGAAACCGTGAATATCGTCTCTTCAGTGTGGAAGATCCTGCCATCGAAACCCGAATCCGAAAGAAAGCTGCTCACAGCTTCCACAGGATCGAAATCATCTGTTAACCTCTCAATGAACAATTTTTACCGACCTCGCTTTTGCTTTTATGACCATATGTCACATGTCTGATTTTTTCTGTCTGGGTACCGATGCCAGCTTCTCCACCGGCATCGGCCCCTCTGACGTCAAAACGGAGATAGGAGGTCCGGTCTCCTCACCCGATATCATTTTATACATCTCACGATTTTCAAGTACTGACCTGACATATTCCCTCGTTTCAGGATAAGGGATCTCCTCTATCCACTCCACCCAGTCATCTGCATAAAGGGTGTTCCACCTTGTCACGGGCATCATTCCGGCATTGTATGCCGCGATCGTCCTCGGCAGATCTCCCCCGAACCTTCGGGACAGCCTCGCAAAATAGCTTGCTCCAAGCAGTATGTTGTTTCCGGGGTCTTTAATCTTTGAAATGATCATATCCATTTTCAGCGAACGGCTCTCATCCCTTGCCGTAGAAGGCATGAGCTGCATCAATCCCTGTGCCCCGGACCTGCTTACTGCGTTTTCCCTGAATTTGCTCTCCTGTCTCATCACCGACAATATCATAGATTCGGATACTCCGGTCCGGGCTGCAGCGGCAGAGACTTCTTTCTTCCACGGATTGGGATAGAAAAGGCTTTCTGCCCTGCTTCTGCAGGCATCGCTCAATGATCCGGCCCCTCCGTCTCTGAAGAGCAAAAATGTATAAAAGTCAAAGGGGTATTTCCTCGCGAGCTCTGTTTTCAGCAAGCCGGCCTCTGGTTCCCGCCCCAATTTCTCCAGTGCCCTTATCTTCCAGTAATCTATTCTGGAAGGCCTCACGCAGAAGTTTGCCGAAAAACCGATATCAGACCATATGTCCAGGGCTGCCTCCGGGTCGTCGTTTTTCCAGGCGAGCCATCCTCCTGCCCATTTTTGGTAAACATGCTGTCTGCAGAGAGTAGCCGCTGCCGGAAGGGATATCAGGGCCGCAATTGAAAAAAGAGCTGCCAACGCAAGTATCAGGCGCTTGCGGGAGACAATGATTTGAGTTAATGTAGAGAGGCACATTTTGAATGCGGAGGTAACATCTTGCATAGATCCGGGCCACCCTTTGATTTTTTTACATACACCAGAAGTATCCTTCACTTCAACAGACAAGTCAAGCATCTCCCCCCTGAAGTCCTCTGGAGGGCCGCTTCGGAAGCAGTCATAGAAGAGATAGTTACGGCACCCAAGCCGGGTCTGGTAGATCCCCTCGGATCGGGCTGCCACACTGATATGGACTGGCATACTTTCATCAGGAGCGCCCAGGCCATAGAGCCCTTCTGGGAATACCAGGCAATGGCCGGCCTTTCGGGGACGCCTCCTTCTGATGCTTTGAAGCGTCTCAGGTATATCGGGATCGAAATGGAGAAGAAGATGTTTGCAGCAACTTCAGGCATCAATACCCACAAGGGACTGATATTCCTCCTCTCACTGCTTTTGTACGGGGCAGGCTACTCCATTTATTCAAAAATGGACCTTACACCCGAAAATATCGCAGGCAATGCTTCCGCCCCGGTCAAGGGCCTCGTATCGAAAGAACTGGGGCCGCTTTCCGAAAAAAATTCTTCCGACAAGCTGACAAACTGCGAAAGGCTATTTCTTATGCACGGGATAACGGGAGCAAGAGGAGAGGCGGAGAGAGGTTTTCCTTCAGTAATTGACTGCGGGCTCCCGGCACTCAAACGACTTTATGCGATGGGAGCATCCGCTAACAGCTCGCATGTAGCGGCACTGCTGGCCATTATGGCCAGCAGCGAAGACAGCAACGTCATACATCGCGGAGGCTATGATTTCTGGCAGAATGAATACAAACAGATGATCAAAGATACGATAGAAAGGTTCGATCCCCTCTCAGAAGATTTTCGTCCGATAGAGGAACTGGAAAAAAAATTCATTAAATCAAGGATAAGCCCGGGCGGAGCTGCAGATCTTCTTTCGTGTACTATTTTTCTGCACATGGTAACTAAACCTGCTTGTCAACAATAAAAAAATGTTGTATTCTTTATTTGCACATAATGTAAAGAAAGGGTGGATATTTAATGAGTCTTGGCAACAGGATTAAAACATTGCGCAAGGCGCAGAACCTGACACAGCAGAAACTTGCGGATAAGGTGGATGTGAGCAGGATATACGTACAGGCGCTCGAAAGCAACAGGAGACTACCTTCCATGAAGCTTCTGCAGAGGCTTGCACCCGCTCTCAATGTAGATGTCACAGATCTCCTCATGGATTTCACATCTCCCGACAACCCCGGAAGGGTCCAGCTGGAGTCGATGCTTGACAATGGAGAACTTGAGATCTGGTACCGCAGCAAAAAACTCACAGATAAGGAACTTAAGAGGGTATACCGTCTCATAGAAGCAGCTCTTGACGACTGGGAAGCAGAGGATGCCTCCGGAAAATAATCAGGAGACTGAGGCCTTCTCCGAGTCTGTTCCCCAGCCCCCCGAAGTGATCCCTCAGTGGGCTGTCCGTGAAGGCAGGGAATGGCAAAGGCTGAGCGAATTCGACATACTGGCAAAGGCAGAGGAGATAACGGGGCTTTCGCTTGAGCTTATGTTTGAACAACTTCCCGCCGGTGTTTGGGGCATACATATTGTACGCGGGAAAAGAGGGAGGATCTACATCAATGCCTCTCTGCCTCTGATATGGAGGAGATTCGCCATATTCCACGAGACATATCACCTGCTGAACCATAGGAAGGGACACCGTTTCTGGACTCACACATTTGCATCCATGGAGAGCTTTGAAAACAGGGCTGACACGTTCGCCTGGGCAGTCATCTGGCCTGAATGGAGCGAGGGGGATTATAGGGATTGGGCATGAACGGACCCATGAAGAAGCTGCCGTTTTTTCTTCCTTTCGGCGGATGCAGGGGGAGATGCGTCTACTGCAGCCAGGCGACAATAACCGGCGTTGAGGAGATGCCTTCCCCTGAATATGTATCCTCGGTCCTGAAGGAACTGGACGGACCGAGGGAAGTCTGCTTTTTTGGCGGATCATTCTGCAGGTTCGGCCGGTCTACGATAAAGGAGTACCTTGATTCCGTTGCGAACAATGCGCCGGAAGGAAGCAGGATACGATTCTCAACATACCCCGGCGATCTGGCCGAGCGATCTATGAGGGATCTCATCAGGAGGTACCCCATTGCCTGTATTGAACTTGGCATACCTTCACTCGACCCTGCTGTCCTCTCTCTTTGCAAAAGGGAGGCTGACCCGGGGATCATTCTTGCTGATATCAAAACAATAATGGATGAGGGGCTGCCGCTGGGAGTTCAGATAATGATCGGCCTGCCGGGACAGACGATGGAGAGCAGTTTAGCCGACATAAGAAAACTGGCAGATTCAAAGGGACCTCTTTCATGGGACCTCAGGCTTTATCCCTGCCTCGTGCTTGAAAGCACGGAGCTGGAGACTATGATGAGAGAAGGAAAGTATTCCCCGCTCCCACTGGATCAGGCCATTGAATGGGGAGGCATTGTTTTGGACTCTGCCCTTTCGCTGGGATTCAACCCGATCAGGATAGGGCTTCAGGAATCTGAACTGCTCGCGTCAAAGGTAAGAGGAGGACCGCATCATCCTGCGCTGGGTGAGATGATAGCGTCGGAAGCCCTTGTCAGGAAACTGATAAAAAACAACTGGACCGGCCCATGGGTCGTCCCTGACGAACACCTTTCAAAATTTACCGGACACGGCTGCTTCGGACTCAGACGTCTGGCTGAATTTGCCGGTTCAACCACGGATGCCGTATCAGAAAAACTTTCATTTTTCCCGCCTGCATCAAAGATAATCTGATAACCTGCCTTCAGGAACTAAAACAGAAATGATTATTGATTGCAGAAATTGCGCTGTCTGGAGCGCTGCATATGTAATAGATTATTGATCAGTTTTTATGAAAGGACAGTTGCAAATGGATAAAGCAGAAGCGATTCATTCCTTGTTCTATAAATTTGAAAGACCCCCGTTCAAGGCAAAGAACCGGTTCATCCGTTCCGCTACCTGGCTTGGCGGTGCGGACGACAAGACTGGAGAGCTTTCCCCGGCGGAGATAAAACGTCATTCCGAGATCGCCGCAGGCGGCGCAGGCACACTGATCACCGGTCTGGCCTACATAAGCAATGAGGGGAAGTCTTTTAACAGAGAGTGGGGACTCCATTCTGACGAAAGGATAAATGACGTCGCCATGCTCTCTGGAGAAGTTCACAAGTTTGACTCCAGACTTATTGTTCAGTTATGCCACAGCGGCGGACAGCGCGACGCTTCTCTTGCAGAAGGAACGGTATCTTTCTCACCGTCAGGAGGCATCCATCCTATGCGCGATTTCGGGACCTGCCCCTTGTCCTCACATGACATAAAAAAGGTGATCGCGGATTTCGGAGCAGCTGCACTGAGAGCAAAAAGGGGCGGGGCTGACGGTGTTGAGATACACGGCGGTCATGGCTTTCTTCTTACCCAGTTTCTCTCTCCTTCCATAAACAAACGGGATGACAGATACGGCGGTCCCTTCGAAAACAGATCAAGGATCTTTCACGAGATCCTTGATGAAGTGAGGGCTGCTGTCGGCGATGACTTCAGCATCTGGTTCAAGATCAGCATGGCTGAAGGAACAGAGAAAGGATATGGCCCCGAAGAAGGAAAGGCCCTTTCCGTAGCTCTTTTGAAAAGTGGAGCTGACGGGATCGATGTTTCCTCCGGCACAAGCTATGCCGGTGCACTTAACTCGCCCAGCATCCTCGGAGTCTCCGCAGGAGAGTCCGAAGCTCCGTTCAGAGAATACTCGAAAGAGATCAAAAAACATGCCTCCGAAAAGCAGCTTGTCATCCTGACAGGCGGACTCAGAAGTCTTCCGGTCATGGCCGGACTCATAGAGGACGGTACCTGCGATCTTCTTGCCTTGAGCAGGCCTTTTATAGCGGAGCCTGACCTGATCAACAGATGGATCGAGGAAGACAGCAGGCCGACAGCCTGCATTTCCTGCAACGCCTGTTTCAAGACAGCTAAATTTGGACTTGTTGACTGCCCGATCCTCAGGGACAGGAACGAGGGCAACTGGGATCCGCTATGATATAGAGCAGATCCTGCCTGACGCATCCGGGCCTGGAAATATATCTCGGCGCAGGCGTCTGGTCGTCAGATCGATGGAAAAAAATAATTTTTAAGTATTTTCGCTGAACTTTTTAAAACAAAAGTTGACTGATGTTGACAAGCTTTCTTTGCGAGACTAAGATTGTATCAAAGTTCAGAAATATATTTTATTGTTGACCAATATAATTAGGGAGTGTATCCAGATGGACAGCACACAGCTTCAGAACCTTCTCATGGAAAGAGCACACACGATGCCCAACAAAGCAAGACGGGTGGCAGAATACCTTCTTGCCAATATGCGTGAGGCCTCTTTCCGCTCTATAGGGGACATAGCAGAAGAACTTAAAGTTTCCAAAGCACAACTGGTACGGGTAGCTCAGATGCTTGGCTTTTCGGGTTATGCAGAACTTAAGACCTGCCTGCAGAAGGCTATACTGGAACAGATAAACCCTGCGGCCCTGCTTGCAAGGGCGGTCAGCAGCGGCGGAAGCTTCCCGGAGAGCCTTTACAGGGCAGAACATGCCAACCTTGATGACACAATGGCCCAGCTCTCACCCGAGGACACGGAAAAATTTTGCGATCTTGTAAGCTCTGCTGACACGGTCTATTGTGTGGGGTGGGGGATATCTTCCCTCGTAGTTGAACTCCTCCAGATGCGCCTTTCAGTCATGGGAAGAAAAGCCGTCTTTGTACACAGAGGCAGCCTTTCAATGTGGGAACAGGCCAGGTGCATCGGCGAGGGTGATCTGGTGGTCGTATGCGAACTGCCAAGCTATGCGGTCGAAGTCACGGAAGCTGTCGAAATGGCTCATAAGAACGGCGCAAAGGTCGTAACCATAACGGACAGTGCAGCAGCTCCCGTCTGCAGAAATGCAGAGCTCTCATTTTTTGTATCCGCAAACAGCCCCACTTTCGGCAGCAGCATTATAGGTCCACTCTTTTTGACTCATGTTCTGGCTTCCGCTCTGGCGATAACGCTTGAGGCAGATGCAAAAAGACATCTCGAAGAGCAGGCCGAATTCCTCCATGATGAGAGGATCTTCCACCCTATATTCGGCCTCAGATACTGACAGCAAAGGTAAATCAGGAAGCTTATTAGGCTGAAAGAGGGAGCGCCTTCATGCGCCCCTCTTTTTTATATCCTGCACCTGACTGTGATCACTTCACCGACGTCAGCGGCTTCCAGATCCTCGGCTTTGGGAGGTTCAGGGATCGGCCATTCGGCCTCAATGCAGCATTTGAGATACTCCTTCAATACTTCGGGAGCCCTCTTTATTACATCTTCCCTGTCCTCGCCCTCCACCCAGCAGCCGGAGAGACCGACAAAGTTGGCAGCCCAAAGCCTTCCCCCGTCATAACCGAAAGCCAGTAATGCAGGATATGCGTATTCTTTTTCCATTTATCCCAACACCCTTTCAATAACTCTCATAAAATTGCCGCATGTAAAGGCCTTATACTCTTCAGGGTCCAACCTTTCCCTGAGGGGTCCTAAAAATCTCCTGCCTGCGTCAGCATGGTCTGCGAACAGATCTTTTTGAAGGTGATCCTGATCCCCGATGACAAGCGATTTAATGCAGTCACAGAGATCCAGGCCCATGCCTACGTTGTTGATCGAGGCCACTTCCCTTATGTGTTCAAGATGCTTAAAAAATTTTCCGGCATTACGGTCGCTTTCGCTGTCCGACACAAAAGGTGAATATGCGTTCAGCCCTATTACCCCGCCGGAATCGGCTATCATTTTTATCTGGTCGTCCTTCAGGTTCCTCGCCGAGCCGCAAAGTGCCCGGCAGTTCGAATGCGATGCTATGAAAGGCAGTTTCATCATATCCGCTACCTCATAAAAGCCGGGGTCGTTAAGATGGCTGACATCGACGACCATGCCCATTTTTTGAGCCGTCATGACAAGCTCCCTTCCGAATTTGGTCAGGCCGCCCTGGCACTTCGGAGCATCGGAAGGGTCAAAACTGCTTCCGTCTCCCGCATAATTCCTACGCGACCATGTAAGCCCGATAAATCTCACCCCAAGGTCAAAAAATGTCCGCAGCAGCAGTATGTCATTTCCAAGCGGTTCAGCCCCTTCGAGGGAGAGAAATATGCCGATCTTCCCCATCTTTGAAGCTTTACTTGCTTCTGTGGAATCCCTGCAGAGTGCAAAATGCCCTCCCGACTCCTCCAGTTCCTCCTTCAGTGCGGATATCTGATCAAGTGCGTTGCGGAGGGCCCCCTCCGGCAAATAATTTTCACATATGTACAAAGAGCATATAAGCGTACTGATGCCGGCCTCTTTTAAATTTTGGAGATGTCTTCTTTCAAGTACTTTCTTTTCTCCCTTTTTTCTGTAAGCAAGTACATCAAGCAGCACATCAAAATGAGCGTCGACTGTCATTCGTTATCTCTTCCTCTCAAATGATCATGGAACCGGCGGAGTTTCCGCCGCTGCGTTTCCGCTGACTCAGGCCGGGCATATTTTTATCCTCTGGGATTCCAGCCCCGCCAGGTCAAACCAGATCAGCTCCCCTTTCAATCCATTTTCTGATGCTGTCAGGACCTTTACGGTCTCAGAGACCTCAAGGGAAGCTACAAAGGCAGGGGTAAAGGGAGGATTGCCCGTTTCGGTCTCTATACCCTTGTCAGGGACATCATCGTTTTCCCACAATGGCCTGTCGCCGGGGTAAAAAACTCCTACCTGCCCGAACATGCCTCCGATCGCTCCGTGGACAAAGGGTATCCCCAGATCGCAGCATGCGGCGTACGCATCCCTTCGCCCCTTGTTGTTGTCAAGAGCATCTATTGCTATTGCTGAACCCTCAAGTATGCTCCGCCCATTTTTTTCATCCAGGAATTCAACTACGGCAAATGTCTCTACCGCACCGTTTACAGCGGCAACTCTGCTTGCCGCGGCAATGGCTTTCGGCTTCCCGATGTTGTCCTCTGTTGAGAAGAGCTGGCGGTTAAGGTTGTTTTCGTCAAATACATCCGGATCCACCATAACTATCTCTCCGACCCCGGCTCTGGCAAGCAGTTCGATTATCCACCCCCCCAGACCGCCGCAGCCTATCACCGCAGCCCGTGAGCCCAGAAGCTTCATCTGCCCGTTAATGCCTATCGTACCGATGTTTCTTCTGTATCTTTCAGGACAAATGCCGTTTTTTAAAGCTGCGGTCTCAACATCGCGGGGCTTCATTCCAAAGTCAGATGCGATCTTACGGCAGGCCAGAAAAGGGACTGTTTTTATCCCTCCGTTCTCCTTTACATTGATAAGCAGGCTCTCGACATGGTCTCTCGGCAATAATGGCACCTCCCAGGTATACTGATATGCTGGACAATAGTATATCGGGAAATGAAAGGTCACGGCAACTTGTAATATTGACATACCGCTATCTGTCTTCCCGCTTTTGATGTAAAATAACGGAATGAAGTACGCTGTAAAAAGAACATCCCTGACTGATATCTCCGGCTGGAAAAACTCTCTCTGTAAAAAAGCCGTCGTGCTTATGAGCGGAGGCGTAGATTCGAGCGCTGCCGCTCTTCTGCTTCTGAGGCAAGGATATTCACTGGCAGGCCTGACAATGGAGATAACTGAGAACGGAGCTAATGCTGCAACTGAGTCTGCTGCGTCTGTATGTAAAGAATTATCCATCCCCCACTTTTCTGTAAACATAAGCGGCGATTTCAAAGAGAATGTGATAAACCCTTTCTGCAGTTCATACCCTCGCGGACTTACACCCAACCCCTGTGCGGACTGCAATGAGAAGATAAAGTTCGGTCTTCTCCTGAACATTGCCGAAGAGATGTGGGGAAATGATTTTTCTCTTGCAACCGGGCACTATGCAAGAATGATCGTAAAAAACGGCAGGCGCTTCCTTGCGGCCGCTGCAAACAGGATCAAGGACCAGTCGTATTTTTTAAGCGGGATCTCAGGCGCGCAATTGTCACGGATACTCTTTCCCCTCGGAGATTTTACGTCAAAAGAAGAGACAAGAGAGCTTGTAAGGTCATCCGGCCTTGCCGTATCGGAACGCCCCGAGAGCATGGAGATATGCTTCGCTGACGAGGAAGGGTACAGGGCGATGCTTTCCCGCCGACCTCAGCCGGGACCGATCACAGACACCTCAGGAAAAGTGATCGGAGAGCACCGGGGCATAGAAGGATACACTCTCGGACAGAGAAAGAGACTGGGTATAGCATCAAGAAATCCCTTATACGTAATATCCATATTGCCGGAAACAAATACCATAATCGCGGCACCGCGGGAAGATGCTTTTCGCCATGTGGTCACTGCAGGAGCGGTCAATATCCTTGCCCCTGATTTTCTGAATAACGATCAGATCTTATATGGCAAGATCAGATCTCAGGGGGATACTGCGCCATGCCGCGTCCTGTCTTTTGACTCTGAGTCCCTGACAGTACTGTTTTCAGAACCTGTATTTGCCCCTGCACCCGGGCAGAGGCTCGCGGTCTACACAGAAGAGAACTATGTGGCTGCGGGAGGCGTGATAATGGCCTCGTCATGATCATCAGGAAAAAAATCTCATTCTATCCACATATCCCCTAGTCCGTTAAAAATTCACAGTCACGGACATGCAAAGACAGAAAAATTTTTTATTCTCACCTTGAGAATACATTTGCATTTTATCTCAGGTCCCGTCTATCTATTATTCAAAACCTGATTTATCATAGTGATGACATCTGTTACAATATCTAAAACTTAAGATATTCTTGGGGGGTCGCTTATGACATTGCGCAGAAAGACTCAGATCTCATTAGGGATCACATTGCTCATCCTCCTTCTTATGCTCGACCTTACATTTACAAATTTTCTCAGAAGATCCGCCGAACAGGCTGACATAGAAAGGATCACTTTGAACCTTTCAAGGACTGTCGTGTCGATCAACGCTGAAGCCAGAACACTTTCAGCCATCGCGGCAAACTGGGCCCATTCTGACGCGACCTGGAACTATATGAGGGGACACAACTCCAATTACGCCTCCGAGACCCTTAACAGGGATGCCCTGACTGAAGTGGGCATTTCGTCTATGATATTCATTGACAACAGCAATATGGTCCGCCTGTTCAAGGACTTCAGTGCGGACGACGAGCCTTCCTCCCCGGAGAGTGAGTTTTCGGCAATATTTAACGACCCGAAGAACCAGTATCTGTTGGATAACACAGGCGCTGCAGGGATCAGCGGGATAGTCCTGAAGGAAAATCAACCCATACTTTTCACAGTAAAACCGATCCTCACATCCGACATCGAAGGGCCTCCTGCAGGCAACCTTATAGTCACCCGCGCAATTAGCCCCAAACTTATCGAAAATATTTCGAGGAACCTGCATTTTAATTTTGCAATAGAACCTACGACTGACACCGAAAAGCAGAATGCAGACAGTCTTCCCCTCGTCTCGATCGAGGAAAGTGACAGGAAGTCAACGACCATATCCGGCAGGATGCTTGTGAAGGATCACATCGGAACTCCTTCATTCTGGGTCATTGGGATCGATAAAAAAGAGGACACATCTGCCGCAGAGAAAAAGATCCAGTATCTTTTCCTTATCTTTGCCTTGATAGCGGTCATCCTTTCCTTCCTGTACGATCTTTTCTTCAAATGTCAGTTCTCTGACAGGATGAAGAGGCTTCAGAGGGAGATCGAAGCGATACGTGACGAAAAGGGACAGAAAGGGATAATAACCGTCGATACCCAAAAAGACGAGATAAACAGCATGCAGAGAACTTTAAGCGACGTTATGGCGTATCACGATTTCAAACAGGAACATAAGAGCAGGATGGACAGCATCAGCCTTATGGTATACGAGCGTTTCGCACAGGCAGGAAACAGGCTCTGCTACAAAACTCTTGAAGACATCGCCACAGCGTTCTCTCCTGGCGACGAAAAATTCAGGAATGCCCTGCCGCGCGCCGCAAAAATGACTGCAAAATTCTGTGACAGGCTCAAAATGGCTGAAGAAGACAAATTCTATGCCTATCTCGGTGCCCTTTTCAGCCGGATAGGACTGCTCGGGGTACCCTTTCCAATAAGGAGCAAAAACACAGAACTTTCTCCTTCTGAACTGAGGGAGTATCACAAATATCCGATAATCTCCAAGGATTATCTTGAGTCTGTGGAACTGCTTCGCCCCGCGACACACATCCCTTATTGCTGGAATGAAAAATGGGAGGGTACAGGTTTCCCCAGAGGGCTCAGCGGAAGCGCCATCCCTCTTCAGGCCAGGGTATTCGCAATAGTAGACGGGTGGAATGAGATGACCAGACCATGGCTGGGAAGAAAGCTTCCCTCCACCGAAGAGGTAGAGATGCGCCTCAGGGAACTTGCGGGGTCCAAATACGACCCCCAGCTCGTGGAACAATTTATAAATTTACTGCACGAAGAGAAGGAGATCTGACATGGAAATAGTTGACGCAAGAGGTCTGGATTGCCCCAAACCTGTGATCCTGACCAAGGAAAGCGTTGATAAAGGATGCCGTGATCTTGCGGTATGGGTCGATAACGAGGTCGCAGCCTCAAACGTAGCAAGATTCCTCGAGAACAGGGGTTTTTCGGTAAAAAAGGAGTATGGTGAAGAATCGATCGTCCTTGAAGCAAAGATTGACCCGAAAAATACTTCGGCAAACCCGGAGAAAAAAAAGTCATGGGGGATACTGTTCACCTCCGACAAGATAGGCGCCGCTTCGGAGGGTCTTGGCGAAGTCCTTATGAAATCATTCCTGGGCACACTTGTACAGGGTGAAAAGCCGCCCACTGTAGTTGCACTTATGAACGACGCAGTACGGATGGCTGCAGAAGGTTCATCCTTCTGCGATCATCTTTCTGAACTCAGGGACAGGGGAACTTTGATCCTGGTATGCGGCACATGCACGAAACACTTTGGGACAACAGAGGATATCCGGGTAGGCGTAATATCCAACATGTTTGAGATAACAGAGGCAGTCTTCGGAACGTCAAAACCGACAGTGATAGGCTGATCATGTCTATATATCTTAACAATGCCGCCACCTCGTGGCCCAAACCTCAGTCTGTGCCCGATGCTATCTATGATTTCATTGTAAACCGCGGCGCAAATGTAGCAAGAGGCTCGGCCTCCATGAGGGACATGCAGAGCCTGGACTATATTTTTACCTGCAGGCAAAAGCTTGCCGAACTCTTTGGCGGGTATGAAAAGTGTGACCCCAGGTTCGTTACCCTCACATCAAACGTAACAGAATCGATGAACATCATCATAAAGGGTTTCATCAGACCCGGCATGAAAGCTGTCACTTCCTCAATGGAGCACAATTCGGTACTGAGGCCTTTGCGGAGAGCGGAAAGAGATGGAACAGGGCTCGAGATCATCCAGTGCAGTATGAAGGGATATCTCGACCCAGCGACCCTGAAGAAAGCTTTCTCCCAGGGAGCGGATATTGCAATAATCAACCACTGCAGCAACGTAAGCGGGTCCCTCCAGAACATCGCGGACATTGCCGAAGTATGCAGGGGATCAGGTGTTCCACTCGTACTAGATTGTGCCCAGACAGGCGGAATTGTCAAGATAAGCGCCAAGGAGCTCGGGGCAGCGGCTGTATGCTTCACCGGACACAAGGGGCTTTTCGGCCCCCAGGGCACAGGAGGTATAGTCTGGGATCCTGAATTTGCAAAGAGATGTTCGCCCCTTATCGAAGGCGGGACTGGCAGCCTCTCTCACGAAGAGTACCAGCCTTCACAGATGCCTGACAAATTTGAGGCAGGGACGCCAAACGTCCCGGGCATTGCAGGTTTGCTGGCCGCTCTTGAATGGATCGGAAAAGAGGGAATGGACAATATCCGAAGAAATGAGGAACATCTTGGGAAAATGCTTGAAGAGGGACTGAAGGGCATCAACGGCCTCAAAATAATCGGGCCCTCGTCTGATGACCCAAGGCTCCCTGTATATTCCGTCAATTTGAAGGAAATGGACAACGCCAGGATAGCGCGCGACCTTTCAGACATATACGGCATAGAGACAAGGCCGGGCCTTCACTGTGCACCTCTTGCACACAGAACTTTAGGTACCTTTCCGGAAGGAGCGCTCAGGATCTCCCCGGGTCATTTCAATACTGCCGATGACATCTGCCGTGCAGTAAACGCACTTGCAGAGATCGCCATACGTTGAGGAAGCTCCCGCCTCTGACAGTATCAGCCTGAAATAAATCCCTTAGCGACCAGAATGCTCCGGGACTCTTCATCGGCAGGGCGGTAGCCTTTGCTGAGGAGATCCCTTATGTATGTCCCGTTATATGTGAAGCAGAATATCAGATTTGCCAGCCACAAAGTCAGCACGCTTGCAGCAAACATTATAACGGCCCACTTCGCGTCGCCCCTGAATATCGGCACACAGAACCCGAAAAAGAAAACCGTCCAGCTGAATCCTACTTTTGTTGTCCTTAGCTGTCCGGCAGGATCTTCAAGCCTTATAAGCATTATCGTTCTCCTTCTTCATTGCCCTCTTTCTCAAAAGCCATGATCGCCGCTTTTGACGTTCCCCACCATGTAACACCAATTAACGAAGCCATCATCGGTAGTGAGATATACTTGAACTCGATGCTTCCCTTCAGATAAGCGATAAAAAAGATGATAAGTGCGGCGGCCGCTGCCGCTGTGAATACCTTTGAGATGCTGTTGATCAACCTGGCCGTACGAAGTGTCATAACATCCACCCTTTGAGAAATATACGGAATACTGGTAAATAATACCACAGGGCTGCTATAAAAAAGGTATAATTTGCATGGATCAAATCTACAGGAGGGGGATTAACAATGATGATGTTTCTACTGGCGGCAGCTGCAGTTTTAGGTTTATGGCTTATGACCACGTACAACGGCCTCGTCAAGCTTCGCAACCTTATGCAGGAAGGGTGGAGCGGCATAGACGTACAATTGAAAAGACGTTCCGACCTTATTCCTAATCTCGTTGAGACAGTCAAGGGATATGCTTCTCACGAAAAGGAAACTCTTCAGGGAGTAACCAACGCGCGTGCCGCTGTAATGCAGGCGGGAAACGATCCGGAAGCAAGGCTGCAGGCTGAAAACGCACTGACAGGGACGCTGAGATCTCTCTTCGCCGTTGCGGAAAACTACCCCGAACTGAAGGCTAATACCAATTTTCTTGACCTTCAGCAGCAGCTTGGAACTATCGAAAATGAGATACAGATGTCCAGACGTTACTACAACGGTACTGCAAGAAACCTTAATACCGCCATCCAGCGTTTTCCTGCTGTTTTGATCGCGAGACAGTTTGGTTTTAAAGAAGCTCCGTTCTTCGAGGCTGATGAAGAGTCAAGAGAAAACCCAAAAGTTTCATTTTGACAGAATTTTATGATACTTTGGGAGGGGAAATATGAGGAACAGCAGAAACCGTCCTTTTAAAATAACTTTACTTTTCTGCGCAGCTGTTTTCGCTATATTCTCAGGAGTCAAGGCGACCGAAGCAAGGGAAACCTTCAACAGGTTCGACGCCGAAATAGTGATAAACGAGAACAGCTCTGTCGAAGTTACCGAAGAAATCCTAGTGAACGTTGAAAATATCGACATCAACAGGGGCATAATACGATCGCTTCCTGTCGAATACAGGGACGAAAAAGGCAATTCGACAGAACTTGGATTAGAGATAACTGATATAAAGCTCGATGGTCAGAACATCCCATGGAGCTCGGTGAGAGCCGGGATAAACGTCGATGTTAAGATCGGTGACCCGAATAAGATCATATCCAGGGGACTCCATACATTTCTGATAAAATACCGGGTCGAAAGACACATAGGATTTTTTGAGGACCACGACGAACTCTACTGGAATGTAACGGGAAAAGATTTTTCTTTCCCGGTTCTTGAAGCATCATGCAGGGTCGCGCTTCCAGGAAAAAATTTCGGAGAAGGATTCAACACGATAGAGTGGTATGTGGGCCGGTATGGTATAAAGGGAGACAACAGCAGGGCGCGACAGGATTCCGGAAGCGTTTTCACAGTCGGGCCGCTTCAGCCGGGAGAAGTTTTCACAGTAGTCTACACATGGCCCAAAGGCCTGGTCACACCGCCTCCTCCCCCGGCAAAGGACAACGAGAAAGCACAGGGAGGGATAGCGGCTGCGACCTTTGCTCTTATCTCGGGATGGTTCTGGTATGCCTGGAAAAGGTGGGGGAAAGACCCTGACGATAAGACCGTCATCCCGCTTTTCTACCCGCCAGATGGATCATCACCCGCTTTCCTCAGGTACGTAAGGGACATGAAGGTCGATCAGACAGGTTTTACAGCAGCGATAATAGGTCTTGCAGTAAAAGGTGCCATTAAGATAGTCGAGGTCGAGGGTCAAAAGACTTTTTTCGGTATGGGCAAAGGTCACTATGTGCTTTACGAGAGCGATACCGTACCTGAAATACTGCAGCCGGAAGAGGAAGCTCTCATGATGCAGCTTTTTCCGGGAAGCATCAAGAGGGTCGCCCTCGTACAGGACAACAGTGATTATATTTCAGGCGCCATGAGAAGCCTTGCAAGAAACCTGAGCAAGACCAATTCAGAAATTTTTACAAAGAACACTGACAAGATGCTGCCTGCTCTCGCCATTTACGGGCTTGGAACAGCGGGAACCTATCCGTTCAGCGGGGAGTACCCCCTTAACACAATAATGGCATCTGTATGCGGGCTGCTGATCCTCGCACTTGGGATGAGGCTGAGCAAAGCGGCCAACACAGGGGGACAGAATGTAAGGCAGTTCATAGGGAGAGCCTTCCCGGCTGCCGTTATCGGGATCGTCGGTTCACTTGCGCTCACCGGGGAAGGAATATCTCCTCTGACACTTGTTCTGTTCGCCGCTTCGGCAGGACTGACAGCTGTCATGCGCCCGCTTATGGTTTCCAGGACCCAAAAAGGAAGCATTGTTCTGAGCGAAGCTGAGGGGCTCAGGCTCTATATGGATACAGCTGAAAAGGAGCGCCTTGAAATGTTCAACCCTCCGGATGAGACTCCGGAACTATTTGAAAGGCTCCTTCCCTACGCGCTTGCACTCGACGTGGCAAAAACATGGGGCAACAGGTTCGAGAAAGTTCTGACTCAGGCAGGCTACAGGCCCGAGTGGTATTCGGGGCCTTCGCCATTTCTGTTCCTGAATGGTCCGGGACTGAATGATTTTTCATCAAGCCTCGGAAGCAGTATTGGCCAGAGTATGGCTCCCAGATCCGCTCCGGGGACATCCTCCGGGATGGGCGGAGGCGGATTCGCCGGAGGAGGAGGCGGCGGCGGCGGCGCAAAGGGCTGGTAATTTTAAGTCCTGAGTCGTTGATCGATCTTTCTTACAGCAAAATAATCATCAGCTTTTTGATAAATCAAGGGGCTGCGTGAAATCGTAAGATCTCACACAGCCCTTTCTCATTGACCTGCCGGGATGACCTTCTTACCTGTTCTTTACTAAAGTCCTTATCGTATCCCAGACATCAGGAGTCTCGTGTCCCTTCCTCCACCCCGCGACCCCGGCAAGACGGTACTTATCAAGGATCGAGAGCTTGGTTTTTATGGAATCCCTGTTTTCTACCCATACCTTATAGGTCTTTCCCTCTGAAAGATACGAATAGAAATACTGCCCCTTGTCACTGAGCCATACCGGGGAGAGTCCTCTTTCGTAAATAATAGAATCTGACTCGGCCATAGTAAGGGTGGAACCTTTGACTTTTACCTTGCCCTGACCCGTCGGAGTTTCCTCCCATTTCCTCATGTAAAAAGGAACGCCTAATATCAGCTTTGCAGGAGGCACGCCCTCCTCTATTGTTTTTTGCACTGCACGTTCGACCCACGGCATCGAAGCGACAGAACCCGCCCTCGGAGAGGTCCTCCAATGTTCGTCATAGGCCATGAGCATAACGTAATCAACGTGTTTTGAAAGTGCCCCCCTGTCGTGGCTCCTTGACAGATTGCTGTTTCCGGGTACGTGGACGTCTACAGAGCTTACAAGACCCTCCCCTTTGAGATAACCGCTGAGCAGCGAGATGAAACGCACATATTTGTCCCTGTCGGCAGCATCAACATTTTCAAAATCTATGTTTATGCCGTCAAAACCATAGAGCTTCGAATAACATAGAATTCGTGCAATAAAGATATTCACGGCAGCAGTGTCGTTGAAAAACCTTGACGTGTTCTCTTTGCTGAAGCCGTTTGAAACAAGGGGCCATATGCGGTATCCCTTTTCGCGCGCAGCCTCAACATAGGCTGCGGAAGCCCTGTTTGCCATGTTTCCGCTGCCGTCGGTAAGGTTGAACCATGTCGGCGAGATCACATCAAGTCCATCAATACGATCTTCAGCTCCGAGATCCGGGTTATCCCTTGTGATGTGTGCCCACGCAAGGGTGATCCGTTTATTTTTCAGGAAGGCATTATCAGGCTTTCTTATGTTCAAAGGGGTATTGAGAGTGATCCTTTTGAGTTCGAGACCAGCGTTTGTCTCATTTGCAGCTATCCCTGTCAGTTGTTCCAATCCTGTTACGTTGAAATAAGAGGTACCCTCATTGTCCATCGAGGGGAAATATAAAGAAATGGATCTTCCTGACAGCCTCTCAAGTTCCTTAATGCCAAAAACTTTGGCAGGTTCCCTGACTTCAATAAGAAAGCCCTTTCCATTCGGACCTTTCGTTAAGGGCAGCCCCAGCGTACCCAGGAGATCTGCGGGCACCCATATATCCTTTCCGCGGACAATGGCTGTCCCCAGCATGTCCCTTGAGGGTTCGTAAGAAAAAATTATGTCGAGATACCTGTCATTTTCATCAGCGCTTGCCATTGAATTAAAGAAAAGAGCTAAAAACAGGAATGAGAGAAAGACCACGCGGTGCACAAACTTTATCTTTATCAATTCATATGACCCCTTTCAACATTTCTAGTATAATCTTAACCTCATTTACCGGTAAGAAATTCGGCAAAATTGCTATATAATGCATGGATAAAATCCTTAACGACCGGGGTGTTTGGTTCTGAGAAAAATTTCGCTCTTCACAGTCCTGCTCTTCCTGCTCGTCTTTTCACAGCAAGCCGACTGTTCAGAAGGAATGGGGATCAGCCCCGATCTTTTTTTGAAGAGACTGGGATATGCATGTATCAGGGTGAAAAACGGGATTTCCAGCGCTGCCATAGCCTCCGGCATCCAGGATTCGGAAGGAACAAAAAAAGTCCTTGAGTGCGGCGGAAAGCTGATTATGGTCCTGACAGGCTCAGAAGAGGGTAAGGAACTTATGAGCGTAGCTCTGCTCTCTTTTACGGATCCTCACGAAGACGAAAAAAGGTCTGTGCCCGTACCCGGGTCCTACGAAAACAACCGTTTTGTAAACATTTGCAGGCAGATGATCTACTCTCTGGACAGCGGGATATCTGAGACTGAAGCGGACAGTGCCTTAAAGTCAATGGGTGTATACGGCAATATGCTTGACGGAGCTCAGAGAAGCAGTTTGGTAAAAGGCTACAGGTGCATGCTGAAACTCCAGCCTGGCGGCATGCTTATGATGGTAATATCAAGGATATAGCGGATCATTACAATAAATAAAAGGAGAAAAGAGAATGAATATCGAAGAGCTTCTTGAAAGGCTTGACGCGGCAGATACCGATGAAGAAATCAGTGAGATCGGCAGGGAGATACTTGAAAAAGACCCTGACAGCCCTTACGGGAAACTGGCAGTCTGGGAAACTATGACTTATGACGACTGTATCGAAAATCTTGACATGCTCAGGGAGGCACTTTCCGGCATCAGGATGATAATATCCGAAAAAGAGACCCCTCCCGACCTCGAAGAAGACAGAGATGCGCAGGCATACTGCACCATTATGATGAACCTGGGATACTCGCTGCTCGCAGAGCAAAAGACCGAGGAGGCTCTGGAGATCGCAAGAGAGTTCGCAAACTTTGATGATGAGGGATTCTATCCGAGCAGGACACTTCTTTACCGCTGCCTGCTGGATCTCCAGATGTACAGGGAGATTTTCGAAACGCTTGAGAGCGATCCCCTTGAATCCGTCGTCGGGGAGCATGCCCGCGCTATCGCGCTTATTGAGACTGAAGCAGACCCTGCCGATATCCGCGATGCAGTGAACTACGCTATCTCGCTTGATCCGAATGTTCCCTTCTTCATCCTGAACATATGGGAGTTCCCCGAGTCTGACGACGATATCGACGAAGAGATGGAAGATACCATAAATTACGCCACCTATGTGGCAGAGCCGTGGTGTTCCTCCGACAACAGGCTCGCCGCACTCAGCGCGCCGGCATTCCTCTTCGGCTATCTGACCGACAGGCTGACGGATGAGAAGGACATCAAGCTCCTGCGGGAAGGATACGACGGTGCCGGAGTTCTGAAAGAAGTGGAAGAGGCCAAGGCTAAGATCCGTGAAATGGAGCAGCAGAGATGCGACCCCGAGGAGATAGACGCCGTGGCGCTGGGCGAGACCGGTGCAATAGTGGAAAAGCTTCTTGACTGAGAGACAGATATATTTGCAGTAGGGGCGGCCTTTCCGGGCTGCCCCTTTTTTATATATATTTTACCCTTCTGCAGATGTTCCGTTGTCGATTATTACTCCCTGGTTGCTCTCTCCGTCCATGTAGGCTGAAAAGTTCCCCCTGTATATCCTTATTGCCGGATGTGGACCCTCTTCCCACTCGTTTTCGGTGAACCACTCCTGATCTATGAGATTGTTTGATTCTCCCTCAAAGACGGGCATGTAGAGGACACTGTCCACTGCAAGATCTGAGAAGAAGTGGGTCCCGTAAGAGAGTTCAGGCATAAATCCGAGCCTGGGTATGCCAAGTTCGACTATGCAGCAGCAGTTTGTAAGCTCGTTGTACCTTACCGGTACTCCAAGTTCGGGGTTGCTCGACCCTACCCTGCCGGGCGAGACAAAGATGAACTTCTGTCCTTTCATCTGTTCATTTATTTCGCCGATCCCCCGCGCGACCTTGAAAAAATCAGGATTTGAATAGTATTGCAAGTGGTCGATATATACGAGGCAGGGTATGTTGTGGAGCACTCCGGGCGTGACCATCCTGTCAGCCTTCAGAATTACCCTCTTTCCGCCAAGGTCGGGGATCCCTTCCTCCTCGCATGTCTGACACCAGCACGGACGCGACTGTATCAAGCAAAAACTGTCATTGAGAGGTTCATATGCAAACTCGATGTCTGCCGGCAGCCCCATCGAAGACTCCAGCAGAGGGAGCGTCTTTTTCATCCTTTCAAAAAAGTTTGGGTATTTTTTCGGGAAGTTGTCAAAGGTCAGGCAAACCTTTGATCCCAGATCGATCCTCTGAGTGGATTTCATCAGAGAAGAGAGGCATCCCCCGTCGGGATCATAGCAATATATCTGCGCATAGGCGTCAAAGTCGGGATGATATTCTATCAGCTGACGCCATTCTTTTTTGATGTCGAGCGTCGTCAGTTCATTGGGTCTTTCCCTGTCGATCACATGGAATCTTTCCTGGGAATGGATAGCGATCTTTTCCGGACTCTGTCCGTCCGGCCTCAGATACGCATTCGTCAGGGATATCGTCCTTGCATAACCTCTCTTCGTACTCATGGTCCCCAGTCCAAAGACAAGCCTGAGAACACCGTCCTTTTGTTTCACCCTTTTGTTCCATCGTCGGAAATTCTGAGAATAGCCTACTCCGGCTATGGTGGGGTAATAGTACCTTCCGTGCCATCTTCCGGACATCCTGATAACGATTATCCCCATGTCGTCATCGCCAAGTCCGTGTTTTTTCCTGTAGCTCGTCGCTTCAGGGAAGTATATCCTTGAATATATCTTCCTGATCTCCCTTTCAACTATTAGCACCCTCTCTTCCAGAGACGGTGAATCATTGCTCATGAATGTCGTCAGGTACTTTCCGGCAAACGAATGTTTGGCTGAATCCTCAAGCCTGCTGCTGCTCCTTATAACAACCGGGTCGTGCATCTCTGAGAGAAAATTCCTTACTGCTTCAGTCACTGTCGCCGGCAGCGGAGTCCGGAGGAAAACTTCTTCCAGCCTCTCCGGGTCATTCTGCGATATCAGAAGGTCCAGAGACGGCACTGACTCAAGGAAACGGTGAAAAATGTCTATCCCGAAGTATATCGACTCCGGGACCTTGCTGTTGGATAGCTGCGGATCACCTGAATCACGAAGTTTTCTCAGCGCAAAAAGAAGGGAACGGCCCTTTCCTCCAATCGTCCCTTTGCCGAATATCATTGGCGCAAATTCCGGATCGTTGTGCGGGTCCCATGCGAAATACTCTTCCCTGGTCCTTTCCAGATCGGTCACTTGCCCTTCACCTCCGTATCGCCCTTGTCTATCACTACCCCAACCTCACTGTCACCGTCAAGCAGGACATCGAATGTCCCGCGGTAATGCCTCACGGCGGGATGGTGGGCTGATGTCCATTCTCTGCTCTCAAACCATCCCTTGTTGTAGACGTTGCCTTTCTCTCCGTCAAATACGGGAAGGTAGAGTATGTTGTCTCCATCCAGATCGAGGAAAAAGTGCGTCCCGTACGAAAGTTCCGGAGCCATGCCTTTGCTGGGTATGCCAAGTTCGACAAGACATCCTGAATTCGAAAGCTCACTGTACTGTACAGGCACTCCGAGAACGGGATTTGAGCTTCCCCATCGCCCCGGTCCCACAAGAAGGTATCTCTCCCCGTCCAATTTTGCGTTAATTTCTCCTATTGCCCTTGCCACATCATAAAAGTCCGGTATCCTGCCATAAAGCTCAGGGTCCACATACACTATGTGCTTTATGTTCTCAAGCCTGCCGTTTGCGACCATCCGGTTCCCCCTTAGTATCGTATTTTCGGGGCTGACTTCAGGTATGACGACCTTGCCCTTGTCATCATAAACTGACAGCGGCCTGAGCTGAACAAGCGTAAATTCGTCTCCTGCGCTCTCATATGTAAACTCCATGTCGGATGGCAGCCGCAGTTCCTCCTCAAAAAGCTGAAGCAGCTTTTTAATCCTTTTGAACAGCTGAGGGCATTTCTGCGGAAGCTCCGCGAATGTAAATACAGCCCTGGGAGCAACCATGTCTCTGGTGTCCGCCAGAAGCCAATGGAACATATTGCCGTCATACCACTGAAGGTATGACTGGGCCATCTTGTGTTCCTGCATGATCATCCTGATATAGTTCCCGGCATAAGCCGTCATGAAGGCGTTGTGTTCTATGTCAACGTAGTCGAACTGTTCCTGAGAGTGGGATACTATCTCGGCAGGCCTGTTGCCTTCGGGTCTCAGGTTCGGGTTTGTGAGGTAGAAGGTCCTGGCAAAGCTCCTGTCGACCGTTCTTGTGCCGAGGCCGAAGCATATCCTTGCCACTCCGTCTTCCTTCCTGATCCTTGGCGAAGGCCTTCTGAAGACCTGCGAGAAGGCAGTCCCTGCAAGCTCCGGATAATATTTACTATCCCTCATCTTCCCCGCTATGGGCTGGATGAGGACCCCCATCCGCTCGCCTCCCCAGAGTATGTTGTGCTTCCTTTTGTACTCCCTGGCAGCCGGGTTGTAGGTCGACGCGTACACCTCCTTGATCGCAGCCTCAAGGCCTCTTCTCCTTGAAGCTCTGTCACCGCTGTTGGAGACGAATTTTGTTGCATATTTGCCTGCAAAAGAAAGATTGACATCGTCTTCCAATATCGATGATGAACGGACAGACATCGGAGTATCTATTGTATCCAGGATCATCTCCAGATCCATATCCAGGCTTTCGGGCAGATGGGCATCCTGGCAGATCCTGTGCAGCTTCGGCGCATCGCTGTGTTCCCTGAGATCCAGCAGCCTGTCCCAAAGCCTGTTTTCTTCCATGAACTCCTCAAAGACGGATGTAGTAATAACGAAGGTGCATCTTGGCAAACATACTTCGTCGAGCATTCCGTTCGATTTAAGTATCTCATAGGCAAAACTGAGCCCTTTTGCCTTTCCCCCTACCCTTCCGTTGCCTATCAGCCAGCCGCGTTCCCTGTAGTAGGGTTCAGGGTCAAAACTTTTATAATACTCTCCATATTCCATACTTCCACCCCCGCTAAACGACAAAAACCAACTTTTTACTGCAAAAAAATTCGTTTTATGTAGCTCTGTCTGTTAAGATGATATACTGTTAAAGCTTCTATTACAACAATTTTAAAAATGGATGAAAATATGAAAAGAGAGAAAGGAAAAGAACTGCCGGCACCTTTCTCTCTGACATTTTTAAAACTTTTACAGCCGGCGGTCTCAGCAAAGACAGTTCACATCACGGTACTATCCAGACATCCCTGAAACCGTTGTCTTCGATGATCTGGTAAACATATCCTCTGTCCCTGTCCCACGCATATTTGCCATTTGACGCGATCGAGCCGTACCCATCAAGATACTGCATGTTTCTGGAATCGGCTGAACTCCTCGTTATGCAGCCCCTGTAGAGAGGCAGTACCGGAAGTTTGCCTCGTGTCCTCTTTATGCTCCAGTCGCCAGGAAGGCCCGTGGAGGAGACGACTTCGCTCAGTACCCTGTCCATGCCCTCTGGTATCTCTTCAATGAACATTACCTTACCCATGCCGGACTTGCCGAAAAGGTCAAGCAGATAGGCTGATCCCCATATCCCGTCGGGTATCCGGCTGAGGGAATCGACAGCGACGAAAAACGCATCCATGGCGATAAGCTGTCTCGGCTGTACGCTCTGCCGGGGGGCAAAGCCTGACACCTCCTGCCACCTTGATGGATCGCCGTCAGGAAACATCCTGCTGATCAGCGCCACGGCTGCAGCGGCTCTCCAGCGCGGTTCCCCGTTCCACAGTTTTTGCCACAATTCGGTCTCGGTGCCCCCGGGTGCGATATCAAGCATGTCGGCAACTATTGCTGCCCCTGTGTCTTTGATCTTCTCCCTCTTCGCCATTTCCGCCACAAAAGTGTCCCAGTCGGATGCTGCAAAGACGGGCACTGAATATAGGGTAAACGCCAAAACCAGGATCAATGCTGCTGTCCATTTTACTCTCATCTTCACAACACCCCTCAAAAAAATATGATTATAAATATTTTACTCTATTCAACCGGTCTCAATAAAGCTTGTCGCCTCTGACCGTTATCTCTCTCTCCCAGGTACCGGCACTCCAGGTCTTTTTGTTTATCCCTCCGGGCAGCACCTTCCACAAAGCGGCTTTTCCGTTGTCAGAACCTATTATGTCCAATATAAACACCTCTCCGGCAGTGAATGGGATATAAAATGCGTCCGATGATCCGTAGATCCTGTCAAGCTTGTCAGAAGGGACATTTCCCTCTTCAACGAAACGCCAGAATTCACCCCTTTTTCTGCCGGTCGCCATAATCTTTTCGATGCCTTCTTCAGAAAGGATAACGACTCCGGATCTTCCGTACCCGTTCAAAAACCAGCTAAGAAAACGTGCCCTCTCGTCCAGTCCTCCGTTGACATAGGGTAGGGCCACTCTGCAGTAAAAGCCAAGGTAGGCTGTCGATTTTTTGCGTTCACTGCCCATTACCGCACCAATCTTTATTGCAGCCTCTTTTTCACTTCCTGCCGCAAGGAGCTCCTTCAGGGAATTTCTCAGCTGATCCTTCTTGACGCCTTCATGCGGATAGATCATGTTCAGGGATACTTCGAATATTTCGGGCATGAGAGAGTTTGCAGAGTACTCTTCACTCTGCGGCTGAGATGTTTCTGCATCCGCGGATGCAATGTTGGCCACAATATCCTCGGAAATGGTTTCCTCTGCCGCAGAAGCCCACAAAGCCTCTCTCCCCGTAAGGAGCAGTAAGAGGAGTGCGAAAAAGATATCCCATGCAATTTTATGTTTTAAACATCTTTTGCCGGCTTTTTTATGCGTATCTTCTGTTGCGTAAATATAAGGATGTTCAGCATGGATCTTAGACATCTATGTATCTTTTCTCTCCTTTGCCTGAATATCCTCCGTTCCTCGACGGCATCGATCCGTCGAAGGCCAGGATCAGGACCGGAAGTCCCAGAAGGACAGGGGTCAGTATCCCCCAGAGCCAGAAATTTTTACCAAGCCTCTCGGCTATTTTTCCCCAGAGATATACATTGGCTGCAAAGGCTACCAGTGCGGCACCTGAACTGAAGACCTCGGAAAAAAGGTAGAAGCTTACGAAGTTCATGGCAGCCGTAACTATCCCCGGTGCGATGATAGCCACCGTGAACCAGCGTGAGATCCTTGCGCAGTCGCAAAGGAGTATCACGTTATAAAAGGGGATCAGGAACTGCAGGAAAGAGCCGATCCTGAACTTCTCCCCGAGCCTGGAAAAGACATATGCAGCAAAAATATAGATTCCAAAGCACATCAGGACTAATACGATGACCGCCAAAGCTCCGAAAAGTATTGTGAACATTACTTTTTTGACCTCTCTTCCAGTTCTGAGATCACATTCCCAAGTTCTTTTATCTTCTCCCCGTAAAGCGCCCAGTCGCCCTGCCGCTGCGCTTCCTGGGCCGAATCGTATAATTCCTGCGCTAATTTTGCAAGGGAGGCGATATCATTTTCGCTGATTTTCTTTACAGAGGATAGCTCTTTTTCCGCTTCTTCGCGCTTAGGTGCCGGAGCTCCGCCGGAAACGGCCGGACCACCCTTTTCAAAGACGTTCTTTCCCATCAGTTTTTGCAGTGCTCCCGCAAAAGTCTCGCTCCACTCCACCCTTCCCCCTGTTGAGACGATCACCCTCTTAAGTTCGGGAAGTTCGCCGTTCTCGGCTTTAAGATAGAGCGGCTGTACATAGAGCAGTGATTTTCCTATGGGTATTACAAGCAGATCACCGATAATAACATCCGACCCTCTCTGGCTCCATAGCGAAAGCTGTGAAGATATCTCAGGGTGCTGGTTTATCAGGGCCTCTATCTGAGCCGGACCGTAGATCAGTTTTTGTTTGGGGAACTCATATACCAGAAGCTCTCCGTAATTGTCGGGGTCGCACCTTCCGGCCATCCAGCCTATCAGGTTGTCCCTTCCCAGGGGCATGTACGGGACAATGACAGCAAATTCAGGGTCCTTTTCGCCCCAAAGCTTCATCGTTACATAGTTTGGCTGGATCCTTCTCTCGCGTCCGACTGGAGTGACCTCCCACACGTCTTCCCTGTTGTAGTATGTGTTGGTATCAGTCATGTGGTATGTTCTGTAAACATCCGTCTGGACCTCGAAAAAGTCTTCCGGATACCTCATGTGCTTCCAAAGCTCTTCGGACATCGCGCCAGCAGGTTTGAAAATATCAGGGAATATTTTCTGCCAGGTCCGCGCTACTGGATCTTTTTCATCGACTATGTAGAATGACATTTTCCCGTCATAGGCGTCGACTGTCGCTTTGACGCTGTTCCTTATGTAATTGACACCGTTGAAATGTCTCAGCGTCGGGTCAGCTGTCATTACCGGCTTCGAATAAGGATACCTGTGGGTCCATGTAAAAGCGTCCTGGACCCAGATTATGCGGCCGTTGAATATGACTGGATAAGTGTCTCCGTCAAAAAGGAGGAATGGAGCAACTTCACCCAGCGCCTCCCTGACATTCCGGTAGTAAAGCACCCTGCTCTCGGGCCTGAGCGCGCCTGTGAAAAGTATCTCGGTATCCCTGAACCTAAGCGTAAAAAGCAGCCTTCTCCAGAAAGAACCGATCTCCACGCCTCCATCTCCTTCGTAGGTACTTCTTACGTTGGAGTCGCCCATCGGATAGTCAAACTCTTTGACATCTGTATTTACCAGGACATAAAAGTCCTTCATGGATCCATAATAGATCTGCGGCCTGTCAAGTTTTATGTCAACGGTCGATCTGGGAGGCAGGTCCTTCATGAAAAAGTGCGGGAGCCCTCCGGGAGAGACTTCGTTGACGGGATTCATCACTACCCCGTATCCGTGGGTAAATTCAAGGTGCATGTTCACCCATGTCTGGTTCTGCAGTTTGGACAGGTCAAGCTCCCTTACGGACAGCATTACCTGCCTGTTCCCTCCGTTCAGCTTGTACCTGTCTATGTAGACATCATCAAAGTCATAATATGTCCTTATGGCCTGGAGCTGCTTGTATGTCCTCAGGAGCGGAGAGTAATCCCACAGCCTGATATTCCTCACGGTCTCCTGGTCGGCCTGCAGTTCTTCAGGAGTGACCTCATTTTCCGGCGTCAGTGGGATCGTCCTCACGCTGTTCAGTCCGAAAGCCCTCCTGGTATAGTCAAGATGGTAATCAAGGAATGGTTTTTCAAGTTCGTATTCGTTAGGCTTTACCCTGTACTGCTGGACAAGGCCAGGTACAAACGATCTGGCGACCCAACCCAGCAGCAGCAGGATCCCGATCAGCACAGCCGACATCTTCCACATTGGCCTGTAAAAGTTCATAAGCAGGAGAGCAGCCGCCGCTGCAGCGGCAGCTGCCAGGATACTGTAGGACGGCAGGAGGATCTTTACGTCTGTATAGCCCGCTCCAAAAACCACTCCTGTCGGAGAAAAAAGTATCTCATACCTTGCAAGCCAGTATCCGGCTCCCCACACGATCAACAGGAGCGATCCGAGAAGGGACATATGGAGCCTTGCCCTCAGAGTGGCGGTCAATTTTGCTCCGTCAAGCGAAAGGGACCTCGTCATAAAATATGATGCGAAGGTGCCGATCAGAGCAACGGTCAGTACTCCCTGAAGCCATGACTGGAGATAATTTATGAATGGGAGTGTGAAAACATAAAAACCAATATCCTTGCCAAACAGCGGATCTGTTTCGCCGAATGGTGTGGGATCGATAAATTTGAGGAAAGTGCCCCACGACTCCATCGCGCTCAGCGCATTGACGACAGCAAAAAGTGCAGCAGCCGCTATTATGGCCCATTTAGAGGCGCGAAGCCCGACAACTTCCTCTGATCCGTCGCTGATAAGCCTCAGTCCGTTTTTCCATGCCGAACGCCAGTTGTACCAATAGATAAGAAATGCCGGTACAAGAGCAATAAAAAAGAGTTCCCACCTGGCCGTGAACCTCCTCCAGAAGACTGACTCAAATCCGTAGGATTCAAACCAATAGAGGTCGGTCAAAAAAATTGCCAGTCCGGGCAGGATCACTGTGAAGAGGAGGAACAGACCGCCCAGGACAAGCCATAGCCTAGAGATTTTTGGCATCCTGATGTTCGGTATCTTAGGCCTGGCATCATCCCATCCGTTCTCATTGTCCCCTGAGCCGTCTGTCCATTCCTGACGAGTATGGCCATACATGCTTTCAAAAATTTTTTTGAGGTCCATGGTCACCAGCTCCCAGCTAATGTACAATTGTATCTAGTTATTGTTAACTAAAATCAGCTGCATGTCCAGCGTTCTCTTGCTTAAATAGCAGGACATCCTGTTAATGCAGCCTTGGTATATTGATACTCTCAGATGAAATGCGGAGGGCGAGATAATGTTCTATGCATACAAGCTTCTTGGATCACTAATAGTGCCCCCGGGACTGCTGGTCATAATAACGGCCCTCTTTTCCTGCCTGCTCCTCAGGACAAAAAGCAAAAAAAAACTCTCCGGATCAATGCTTCTGTTTTCACTTTTGATCTGGTTCATGAGCACCTCTGTAGGCTCATACGCAATAACCGGAAGGCTGGAGAGGAAATACGAAAATTCTCTTCCTCTTACCGAAAGACCGACCGCCTTCCTTGTGCTTGCGGGCGGTTCAAACTACGACAGGGAGGGGCGGGAGAGCATGCCCGGAGTCTACTCCCTGGAGAGGATATATACTGCTGTGACCGCTGCAGACCCTAATAAGGATGTCCTTATCTTCTCCGGCGGGAACGTATATGGCTTCAACCGGAGGACCGAGGCGGAGATAATGGAAGAGTGTGCTTTAAAGATGGGCTGGAAGGGGAAGACTGTGACTGAAACTTCTTCAAGGACTACCGGAGAAAACATTGCCTATGCGGCAAAAATCCTTTCCGACAGCGACTTGCAGGATGTAGTCATCGTCACCAACGCGTTCCATATCCCCCGTTCAATGCTGAGGGCACATTCAGTCTTGAAGGGGAAAGATCTCTTTCCTCTCTCCGGAGGACTGGAAACTTACCCCGGATTCCGCGGCCTTCCCGATCTTTTCCCGGACGCACACCACTTCCGCCTCTCCTGCATGGGCATCAAGGAGTGGATAGGGATACTGGTATTCAGGATGCTGGGATAAGGCTTCAGTTTCTGTAGTTATCCCTGTACCATTGCGCCGTCACTGAAAGCGCTGGACCAATATCGGTAAAAGCAGGCCTGCCGATCGCTTCTGTCAGAAGGGTTATGTCGGCGCTGCTCATTTTTATGTCGCCAGCCCTCTCCGGAAGCCTCTCTTCCGTTACGAAGGACCCCATGATACCTGATATAAGTATCAGAAGTTCATTAACTGACATGCTCGTTCCTGTGGCCAGATTGAAGACTCTGCCCCTGTTCGTGTGTGCCTTTTCACACATCTTTAGCAAAATCGAGGTCAGGTCCCTCACATACACGAAATCCCTGGTCTGATTCCCGTCACCGAAAATCACCGGTCTTCTCCCGGTCGAAAACGCATGGCAGAACCTGGGAATGACGGATGCATAGGGTCCAAAGGGGTCCTGTCTGGGTCCGTAAACATTAAAAAACCTGAAGCCGACGGGATCCAAACCCCACACCCTTGCTGCACATGCCGCCTGTATTTCGTTTATCGCTTTGCTCGCTCCGTAGGGCGACATCGGGAGAGGGATCTCGTCTTCGTGCCTGAGCCCTTCGTCCCTGTTCCCGTAAACTGCTGCGGAGCTTGCATAGATCAGGGGAATATCCATATCCTTCATTGCAATGATAAGGTCACTGAATGCCGTTATGTTGTTGCGGTGACACTTTTCGGGCATTTCGACCGACAGCGGGACCGAGACCATGGCCGCGAAATGGAAAACGGCATCTCTGCCCTCAAGAAGACCTTTCAGTATATCTTTGTCAGAAACGTCCCCCTCCACAAAGGTCAGCCGCGGGTCACCCCGGAGATGTTCCAGGTTCTCTCGCTTTCCCGTCTCCAGGTTGTCAAGCACTGCGACCTCCCATCCGTCCGCGATCAGTTCGTCAGCCATGTGGGAGCCGATAAATCCCGCTCCGCCCGTTATCAAAGCAGATCTCGCCGGTTTCATGTAATTGCCCCCTCTGAAAAGATACTTAAAAGATACTTATCCTGGAACGTAACAATTATAACAGCGCGAGCCCCGTCATGGACACTGACGGAGCTCGCTGAAAAAAATCCCTGAAATGACGGCCCTATTTTTTTGCCTGTGCCGACTCGTACTCTTCGCTCAGAGGTGCCCATCCCCCTCCAAGGGCTTTGAACAGCCTGACGGTATTTGATGTTATCTGCCCGTCGCTGATGGCACGGGCCTCCGACAATATCAGAAGAGACCTTTGGGCATTGATGACATTGTTGAAATCCGTGAGACCGTTTCTGTATTTATCGTTTGCGACCTCAAGCGCTGTCTGCGCGGCATCTATGCCCTTCCTCAGGGCCTCGTTCCTTTTTCTCTCCTCCATTTCGGCTGTCAGGGCATTCCTTACCTCCGCGACCGCATTGAGGACCGTCTGCTCGTACGCCGCCAGGTACTGCTCCTGCCTTGCCGTCTGAACTTTGATATTGTTACGGATGGCCCCTCCGTGGAATATCGGCCACGTTATCTTCGGGCCGAATGAATATGCCTTGTTGGGACCCTCAAAAAGGCTGCCTGTGTCGAGCGCCTCAGTCCCGATGGATCCCAGAAGGTAGAACTTAGGCCACAGATCCGCTTTCGCAGATTTTTTACGCGCGATCTGGGCAGCAAGCTGACGCTCCGCAGCAAATATGTCTGGCCTCTGGCGGATGCTGTTTACCGGTATCCCTATCATCATCACCGGGTCGGATTTAGGGATCGGCCTTGCCTTGTCAAGCATTTCGCCAAGGCTTCCCGGTACTCTTCCGGTAAGCACGGCCAGGTTGTTTTTTGTTTCCTCGATGCTCTTCTTTATAGGTGGTATTTCAGCCCTGGTCTGCTCAAGAGTATATTTCGACTGGTTGAGTGCAAGATGGTCACTGAGTCCTGCGTCTACCCTGGATTGAAGCATTTCCAGCGTCTCTTCCTGGAGGACAAGGTTACTCTCGGCTATCTGCAGCCTTTCCTGAAGGGTACACAGAGTAAGGTAGTTGAGCGCCACCTCGGCAGACAACGACACCCAGGCTGAGTGAAGCGAGGCATACTGAGCTTCCAGGGAAGCAGCTCCGGCCTTTATGCTCTCCCTTTTACCCCCGAAAATGTCTATCTCCCATGAGGCGTCGATACCCAGGCGGTAGATGCCGATCCCTTTTCCCGCACCGCCTGTTTCCACTGGAGTCCTTGTGTTGTACCAGTAATCAGTATTGTCGAGCCATGGAAGGAGCGCAGCTTTGTTTATTCCAAGCGCGGCCCTTGCCTCAGTTACCTTTTCGCGTGCCGAGGCCAGGTCCCTGTTGCTCTGCATCGCCCACTCGACCAGCTGCGTCAGCAGTTCATCGTTGAATGACTCCCACCACTCAGACAGCATTTTGGGGTCAGGTCTGACCATCTGGTCCTGGGAGACCGCAGGGACCGGATACCTTTGAGCCATGTCTATCCATTTGCCATGAGCAAGTTCCTGGTCGGCCGGATCCCGGGTGTTCTGTGCCGAAGCCGTTCCTGAAATAAGAAGGATCGCCATTATTATCGCGATTGTTATCTTTTTCATTGTCATAGACTCCCCTGTTCCTTGCCCCATACGGACTTTATGCGGCCTTTTATGTTTTCCCTCAGAGTCTGAAAGATCACATAAAGGGCGGGTATAAGGAATATTCCCAGCACAGTCGCTGTAGTCATCCCGTAGCATATCGTGGTACCTACTGCCTTTCTGCTGCCTGCGCCTGCTCCGCTTGCAAAAAGCATGGGAAGGACCCCGACGACGCAGGTGAAGGCTGTCATAAGGACCGCGCGCAAACGTTCACGCGCTGCCTCAGCCGCGGCATCAATTATCGAAAGGCCCTTATCCTCACGCTGCTCCTTTGCGAACTCAACGATAAGTATCGCATTCTTTCCCGCCAGTCCTATGAGAAGCAGTATGCCGAGCTGTACGTATATGGAGACAGAGAGTCCCATGACATAGACTCCGGCAAGCGCCCCCAGGACCGCGACAGGCAGTGAAAGTATTACCGGCACGGGAACAGTCCAGCTCTCATACTGCGCTACAAGGAAAAGATATGCAAAGATCATCGCGATCGTGATGATGATGGCTATCTGCCCCTTGGCCTTCTGTTCCTGATAAGTCATTCCCGACCATTCGTATCCGTAGCCTGCCGGGAGGTCTTTGGCCAGTTCCCTGAGCTTGATTATTCCCTGGCCTGTAGAAAATCCCTGCTTCATCACCACTGTCACGGCTGCACTCGGATAGAGGTTGTACCTTGATATGGAACGGGGCGCAACTGTGTTCTTGACCGACACCAGGCTTTGGAGTGGGACCGGTTCGCCCGCGGTGCTGTTCACGTGTATGCTTCCCACGTTGCCTATGCTGTTTCTGAAGTTCCAGTCCGACTGCACCATTACCTTGTTAACCTGGGTACCGATGTTGATGTCGTTTATGTATGCCGATCCAAAATATGTCTGCAGAGTTGCAAATATATTACCTACGGGTACATTCAGCATCTCTGCCTTTTCTCTATCGATGTCCAGGAACAGATGAGGCGTGTTTGACGTGTAAGTGCTGTACGCATAGAGAACTTCCGGGATCTGGTTTACCTTCCCGACGAAATCCCTTAGGACCATCGCCATCCTCTCCGGGTCATTCTCCATGCGTGACTGAAGACGCATATCGATGCCTCCGCTAACTCCAAGACCCTGTATTGCCGGGGGGGTGAACACGTTTATCTGAGCCTCGGGAACTGACGCTCCTATCGCTACGATCCTGCCGACGATGTTCTGAAGGCTTTTCTCTTTCCTCTTTCTATCCTCCCAGTGTTCAAGCGGAACTATTATGGAACCCATATTTTCGCTTGATCCGCCTATTATGCTGTAACCTTTTATTCCCATTGCAAATTTTACTCCGGGTATATCCTTTATCTGGGGGATGAGTTTGTCCATTACAGCCTGTGTCCTTCCCAGGCTTGCCCCTTCAGGCAGCTGGATGGCCGCGAATGCCGCGCCCTGATCCTCTGTAGGCAAAAATTCCGTGGGCAGATACTTAGCTGACAATGCCGCCGCAATGATCACTGCGGCAAGGGCTGCAACGGTGACCGCCTTTCTCCTCGCAAGCCAGACAGAACCGGATACGTATTTCGTGGTCGACACGCCGAGCATGTCGTTAAACCACTTGAGCGGACCGCTTTTTTTAGGATGCACCTTTTTGAGAAAATGGGCGCACATCGCTGGGCTGAGCGTAAGCGCCACTATGAGGGAAAAGACTACCGAGAATGATATGGTCACTGCAAACTGCCTGTATATCTGCCCCGTTATGCCTCCCATGAAACCTACCGGAACGAATATGGCCAGGAAGACCAGCGTTGTCGCCGCCATAGGACCGGTTACGTCCCTCATCGCCTGCAATGTTGCCGTTTCCGTGTCACAGTGGTCTCTGTCCATTATAAAAAGGACCCGTTCGACAACAATGATCGCGTCGTCGACAACTGTTCCGATGACAAGGACAAGGCCGAAGAGCGAAAGGATATTGATGCTGTAGCCCAACATTGCCAGGCCGGTAAACGTTGCCAGAAGAGAAACGGGGATCGCCGCGACAGGGACAAGAGTGACCCTGAGGTCCTGAAGGAAGATGTAGCAGACAAAAACGACAAGTGAGAATGTCATAAACAGCGTCATTATGATCTCTTTGATCGTTGAAGTCACGTATTCTGTGGAGTCGTAGCCCAGAACGAATTCAGTGTCATTCGGCAGCTGCGGCTTAAGCTCCTCGATCGTTTTCTTGGCTCCCGCCATTACATCAAGTGCATTGGAGCCAGAGGACTGGGTCAGAAGCATCATTGCAGCCGGACTGCCGTTGAATGTCGCGTCAAATGCGTATGTCTCGGAACCCAGTTCGATCCTGGAGACGTCCTTAAGCTTTACCAGTCCGCCCTCAGCTGTGGTACGCAGGATTATGTTCTCAAACTCACTTACTGAGTTGAGGCGCCCCCTGGCAGTCAATGAATAGACAAGAGGCTGATTAGTCTTTGCTGGCGCAGTCCCGATCGAACCGATCGAAGCCTGTCTGTTCTGGCTCTTTATGGCGGAGGAAACATCGTTGATGCTGATCCCCATCGAGGCTATACGCTCGGGATCGAGCCAGATGCGTATGCTGTATTTGGATCCGAATACTCTGCAGTCTCCCATCCCCGGAACACGCTTAAAAACGTTTTTTACATTATTTTCAGCGTAGTCCATGAGGAATGCCCCGTCCTTGGTTCCGTTGGGCGAGATAATTCCTACAAATCCCAGTGTGTCTGAGAATCTTGACTCAACAGTTATACCCTGTGCCGTGACCTCGCTCGGCAGCATAGGCGTTGCCTGCTGGACACGGTTCTGCACTTTGACAAGGGCCATGTCGGGGTCGGTACCCATCTCAAAAGTTATCGCCAGTTCGTAATTACCGCTGTTGTCTGATGTCGAACTCATGTAGATCATCCCGTCGACACCGTTCATCTGCTCTTCAAGCGGAGCGGCGACAGTGTTCGCAAGGGTGGCGGCATCTGCTCCCCGGTATGAGGTGCTGACGCTTATCTGCGGAGGTGTGACATCAGGATACTGTGCGACCGGCAGTCTGAAGGCGCTTATCGATCCGGCCAGAGCCAGTACTATGGCTATGACCATTGCAAATCTGGGTCGTTTGATGAAAAATTTCGAAAACATCTTAGTTTCCTTCTTTTTTATCCGAAGAAGCTGTCTCCGAAGCCAGGGTCTCTTCCTCCGACATTCCGGCTATCTCAGCGGCTGTCTTGGTTTCAGTCCCAATTTTTGCAGGAGCCACAGGGGTCTCGGGACGGACGTTCTGGAGTCCGATGCGGATCACCCTGTCATTCTGCTTCAGCCCCTTAGTGACCTTGCGCATCGTCCCGACCTCTTCTCCGAGTTCTATCCTTGTCTGGTGTGCAATGTTCTTTTCATCGACCGTGTAGACATAGCTTCCCTGAGAGTCTGCAAGAATGGATTCCTGCGGGATGATCATGCTGGGATCGTTCTCAATCGGTCTTGTCCCGATCCGCACCATAGAGCCGGGGATAAGTATCCCTTCCGGATTAGGAAAGCGTATCACCATTTCAATGGTCCCGGTCCTGTCGTCCACTTTGTTGCTTTCAAAATCCCTTTCACCCTGTATGTCGAGCTCTCTTCCGTTGGACAACACAAGGGTGGTACGGTAGACAGGCCCGTTTTTCCTGAATAGTTCCAGCTGATCCAGGTAGTCTTTGTCAGGAAGGGCAAATGAAACACGTACGGGATCGGTTTGTATTATCGTTGCAAGTGCTCCCGAAGCGGGTGTCACGTAGTTGCCCTTAGTGTAGGCCGCTGCGCCTGTCCGGCCTGTGATAGGAGACAAGATCCGGGTATGGGCAAGATCTATTTCAGCAAGCTTCAAAGCTGCCTTTGCCTGCGAAACACCCGCCTTTGCCTGGAGGAATGCGCTCTCTGCAGCATCTATGTCGCTGGCTGAAATGCTCCGTTTGTCCGCTGACTTTACGCGGGCAAGATATTTTTCTGACTTGGTCAGAGACGCCTGGGCCTGTTCAAGCTCCGCTCTTCTCAGGTCGACGGTAGCCTGATAGTTGCTGCTGTCTATTGTAAAAAGGATCTGCCCCGCTTTTACGAAAGAACCTTCTTTGAAGTTCACCTTCATGATCTCCCCCGAGACCTGTGGCCTTAGGGAAACGCTCTGTATGGCTTCGACCCTGCCAATGAAACTGCGGCTCGATGAGAGAGTCTTTTCGCTCACACTGTACAGTACTACGGCAGGGGCCTGCGGCTGCATGTTTGCCCGCTTCGCCGAAGCGTCCGGGCTGAAGTGGCTTTTGAGCGCGAATCCTATCAGGACCGCAATTGCCAGGACTGCCGCTGTTTTGATCAGCCCGCCTCTGTGTTTAGGGTTGTTGATCCGGATCTTTCCATCTTCACCAAGTGATGTCATATATGCGCACCTGCTCTTTCTTAATAAAAATGTTCAGTCTTCTTTTGCTGTCAGGTCTTTCCTGAAAGCGTCACAGATATAATCAGCGTACTTTGAGAGGTCTTCGGCAACTATCTCATTCAGCGCCAGTATGAAGAGGCCGTAAAATACCGACGTTATCGCTCCGGCGACATCCTCTGTCATTATGTCCTGCCTGATGATATCTTCCTCCCGTGACTTCAGAAGTATCTCGTTCACCATCTTTTTTTCCCTTTTTATCTGGTCTTTAAGGATGTTGAATATATTCGACTGCACTTCTTCGGGCCATTCGAACCTCCTCAGCATCAGCGCATGGATCTTCATAAACCTGTCGTTTTTGTCCGGTGGAACAAGTCTTCTCTTGTAATGATCTCTGAGGTCGGCCAATGTTTTCGGTTCGCCGTATTTTTCCGAAAACTGTCTCTCTGCATCAAGGCATATCTCTGCCACTAGCTTCAGAAAAATATCGTTTTTGTTTTTAAAGTGCCAGTAGAGAGCTCCCTTAGTCATGCCGACCCTCTCCGCTATCTCGCTCAGAGTCACATCGGCAAAGCTCTTCTCTGAGAAGACATCCAGGGCCGACTCAAGGAGCCTGCTTCTGGTCAATTGGGAATCTTCCTTGGTCTTTCTAGGCAACACATCACATCCTTATAAAAAATTGCATAGCGAATTATACATACCCTAGGGTATGTAAGTCAATAGCAGAAAAGGGTCGATCTTACCCGGGCCGGAAAGAAATTGAAAAGAAAAAGTCAGGAGTTGTCTTTCTTAGCGCTCTTTCTGCCTGAAAAGATGAGATCCGCCGAATACATGGCAAGGGCAGCCCATATAAACATAAAGGTAAAGACCCTGTTTATATGGATATCTTCCTTGAATATCAGCAATCCGATCGCAAAGCTCAGCGTGGGGGTGGCGTACTGCACAAAGCCTACGGTCGTCAGCGGAACGCGTGACGCCCCGTAAGCGAACATGAGCAGGGGTATTGAAGTCATTATCCCTGAGCCTGCCAGCATAAGGTTCGTCATGCTGTCATATGGGAAAGACGAAGCACCCTCTTTTTGCAGAAAAATAAGCCAGGCCATCGCAAATGGGGTCACTGTCAGAGTCTCTGTGAAGAGAGCTATTTCAGGGCTCACTCTGACTGTCTTTTTAAGGACGCCGTAAAGGCCGAAAGAGAGAGCGAGGCCAAGGGAGACGAGAGGCAGTGAGCCTGCCGCGGCAAGCTCGATGGATACGCCGAGGACAGCCAGTGCCAGTGCCAGAGTCTGTATCCTGTTAAGTTTTTCTTTAAAGAAAATCATCCCCAAAAACATACTCAGAAGCGGGTTGATAAAGTATCCAAGGCTTGTCTCAAGGACCCTTCCGTCATTGACTGCCCATATATAAAGGCCCCAGTTGAAAGAGATGAGGAAGCCTCCTACAGCCAGCCAGAACAGATCTCTTTTCCCGGATCTGAGCATTTTTTTAAAGATTTGCCAGTTTTTATTGAACGCGATAAGAACGGAAGTAAAAACAACTGACCATACCACGCGGTGTCCAAGTATCTCAAACGAAGAGACAGCTTCGATGGCCTTCCAGTATATTGGCATTGCCCCCCAGATGATGTAGGCTGAAAAAAGGGCGATTATTCCTTTGGAGTTCTGGTCCACCTTATCCGCATCCTCCGTCTTTCATAGAACCGAAAAGCCTTCCGACTGACCAATTGTACACTATATCCCATATTTGTGATAAACTTAGCCATTATTCATCTAGTGCTTTCCGGAGATGAAAGGAAGTATACGATATGTCTGAAGATTCAGGACTCTCTGCTCTGGGAGCAAGGCTTCTGGCCGATGCAGAGAACATTTCAGAGGAAATGCAGGACTGGAGAAGGGATTTCCACCAGTTCCCCGAACTTGCTTTCGAAGAAAATATTACCGCCTCCAAAATCACCAAAGTCCTTGAGTCGATCGAGGGCATGGAGGTCGTCTCCAGTTTTGCCATACCCACCGCAGTCATAGGAATACTGGGCAATGACCTTCCCGGACCTGCCATACTGCTGCGCTCCTGCATGGATGCGATAGCCGTTGAAGAAGAGACGGGACTTCCCTTCTCCTCATGCATGCCCGGACTCATGCACGGATGCGGCCACGACGCTCATATGGCTTCCCTGCTCGGCGCTGCAAAGGTACTGTCTCTCCACAGGGACAAACTTAAGAAAAAAGTGGTCCTGCTCTTTCAGCCTGCCGGTGAAGGAAGGGGCGGAGCGAGGACCCTTGTAGAAAACAGGTTTCTTGAGACTTTCGACATAGGAAGCGCTGCTTCGCTGCATTGGTGGTCAGAGCTTCCGTACGGAGAGCTTTTCCTCCGCAGGGGAGTCCTTACAGCCCTCTCAGACAAGATACACATCGACATCAGAGGCACTGCCGGCCACGCTGCCGAACCCCACATGACAGTTGATCCCGTAACTATTTCATCGCACATCGTGATAGCGATACAGACTATGCTTACCAGAGAGATCGACCCTAGAGAACCCGTGGTAGTATCTTTCGGACACGTCGAGGCAGGTTTCGCTTATAATGTGATACCGGAGCAGGTCAACGTATGGGGGACTCTCAGGGCTTTCAGCCCGAAAACGAGGGACTTCGTGCAGGGAAGGATAGAAAACATGGCTCCTGCGATCGCGAAAGCCTTCAGGGGGCTGGCTTCGGTCGAATACACGAGAAACTACGGTCAGGTGGACAACGACTCTGAAATGGTAGACAAGATCCTTGCCGCGGGCATTCCGTTCTTCGGCGAGGATGGTATTAAGATGCTTGAACGGCCGCTGCTCTCAGGGGAAGATTTTTCCTTCTTCAGTTCCTGTGTACCCTCTGTCTTTATGCTGATGGGGACTGGATTGGAGTACGGCCTGCATCATCCGAGATATGACGTCCCGGAGAGTATGCTGCCTTTCTCGGCGGCATGGGAAGCATACATGGGATTGACGCTTTAATAGAGTGGAGGGGAAGCATTGGCTCCCAGACTTGAAGATATCATAATATCAAACCTTGAATCACTTAAGGCAGAACCTTTTATCTGGTGGCAGAAGACATGGTGGTCCGGCGGCGCATTCCTGGAACTGATCGAAGAGTGCGAAAAAGGTTTTCGGGCAAGCGGTTTCAAGGCAGGACAGAGAATGGCTTTCCTTCTTCCGAACAGTCCTATTCTTCTCGCATCCGTAATTGCCATATGGAAGCTTGGCGGCACCGTGGTGCCGATAGATCCGAGAAGCGGCTACGTTTCGCTTATAAAACAGCTGAAACACGCTGATGTGTTTGCTTCCATTACTTACAGGGGGTCTTCCGGCATAGTGCCTCTGATCTCAGAGGAAGGGATACCATGTGTGGTCACTGCTTTGGATGCGCCTGTCGAGAGCATCGCCGGCAGAACGTCCGAAGAAGAATCCTCTGACACTGCAGTCATTTTTTACACATCCGGCACCACCGGCGAACCCAAGGCAGTACCTTTGTCGCATTCCAACCTCTATGCAAGCATAAATGCGTGTGTCGATCACATTGGCAGACTGACCGACGATGACGTCTTCCTCAACGCCCTTCCCAATTTCAACGCATTCGGTTTCGTCTGCGGTTCTCTTATTCCCCTTGTAAAAGGGACCTGTCAGGTTGTCCTTCCGACGTTCATGCCTCCAGAAGCGGCAATGGACGCCATGAGGAATGCCGCTGTGACAATAGTGCCGGCAGTCCCTACCATAATTTCCCTCCTCCTGGGAGCCGCCGCCAGGGGCATAACCCCGCCCAGAACACTCAGATACATACTGTCGGGGGGTGACAGGCTGCCGCTGGATTTCGACAAGAGGGCGCAGGAAGCTCTGGGAGTGCCGGTAATAGAGGGCTACGGACTTACCGAAGCCGCATCAGTTGTATCTATAGCCCCGGGAATAGAAAACAGGAGAGCAGGGAGTGTAGGGACGCTTCTGTCCTGTGTGGAGGCCCAGATAAGGAACGATGAAGGCGAAGCCCTGTCGGCCGGTTCGGAGGGACACCTCTGGATCAGGGGGGACAATGTTGCAAAATGCTACTACCGCAATCCGGAACTTACCTCCCAGAGGTTCGTCGACGGATGGTTCGATACCTCCGACATCGCGAGATTCGACGATGAGGGATACCTCTATCTCGTAGGACGGAGGACAGAGGTCATCTTTGTAGGGGGATTCAAGGTGTACGCACAGGAAGTGGAAAAAGTCCTCCTTGAGCATCCCGCGGTCGCAGAAGCTGCAGTCATAGGGGTCCCGCGGTCTATAAGCGGAGAGATCGTAAAGGCCTTTGTCGTTCTGAAAAAGGATGATAAGGTAACTTCAAAGGACCTGACCGAACACTGCAAGAAGAAACTCTCCTATTACAAGGTACCTAGGATCATCGATTTCCTTTCAGAAATGCCCCGATCGAGCATCGGTGAGATCCTCAAAAGAAAGCTTGAGAAGGAATAGGACCCGATGTTTGGCCTTCAGACAAGGACTATCAGGGATCTCAGCAGGAACGAAAAAAAACAGGTGGAATCGCTGCTTGGGATAAACGGACTGACATTTGAAGGCTCGCCTGACTGTACTGCAGTCGTCGAAAATACTGACGAAAAGATAATTGCCACGGCAAGCATTCAGGGCAAGGTGATAAAGATGGTCGCTGCCGACCCGGAATGGCAGGAGGCAGGGCTTTCCGGAATGGTCATTTCGGATCTGCTGAGATACGCCAGAGAAAACGGGATCTTCCACCTTTTCGTCTACACGAAGCGTGACATGGCAGACAAATTTGCCTCCCTGGGATTCAGCGAACTGGCAAGGACAGATACCATAGTCCTTATGGAGTCCGGGCATCCATCATCAGATGATTACCGTCTGATGCTCAGGAAAAACAGGACCTTCGCAGGCTGTAAAAATATCGGCGCTTCCGTCATGAACTGCAACCCCTTCACGCTCGGGCACAGATATCTTATTGAGAAGGCGGCCGGAGAATGTGACGGCCTCTATGTGATCATAGTCCAGGAAGACGTCTCGCTCTTCCCCTTCAGTGACCGGCTGCAGCTTGTGGAAGAGGGCACGAGAGACCTCAGGAACGTCAAGGTCATTCCAAGCGGAGACTACGCCGTCTCAAGGGCCACCTTCCCGACTTATTTCCTGAAGGATAAGGGGCTGGCATCTGTTGCAGAGAGACAGGCAGAACTTGACGCAACGCTCTTTGCGAATCTTTTCGTGCCAGAGCTCCTGATAAAAAAACGTTTTGTCGGGACAGAACCCTTCTGTCCAACTACCGCAAAGTACAATGAGATGATGAAAAAGGTGCTCCCTCCCCGGGGAGTTGAAGTTGTGGAGATAATTCGGCTGAACGACATTTCGGGAACAGCTGTCTCGGCCTCAAGGGCAAGAAGGGCAATCGTTGAAAACGACATTGAAGCACTAAAAAAAATGCTCCCTTCTGTCACAATGGACTACCTATCTTCCGAAAAAGGCAGGACCGTCGCCGAAAAACTGATCCATGAACATAATGAAAACTGACACAGGAGAGGCCCTTTCCGGAATCCTTTCCGGAAGGGAAGCGAGGGCCAAAGCGAGGGACCATCACCTCTCTGAAGGCGTATTTGCCTGCCAGATCACCCTCAATATCCCGGGATACCCCAAAAGGATCAAAAATGACTGTCGGGCTATAGAAAAGTTTGCTCTCCTCTTTTCCCTCAGATGGGGATCTGATCCCTTTCGCACGGATATGATCTCAAATGAAGCCGGCCTGTGCTGGATCGGATTTTTCCGCGGGTGGGGATCTGACACGCAAAGGGCAAAAAAAGTGGCTGTAGATCTGGAGGAATGCTCTCCCGAAGGGCGTATCCTCGACATCGACATAATAGTGTGCGGAAAATCGATCTCAAGGTCAGACCTGGGTCTTCCCGCCCGAAGCTGCATACTGTGCGGCAGGACGGCAAAGGAATGTGCAAGGGAGATGAGCCACGCTTACAGTGACCTTAGGGCCGCAGTTAAAAAACTTATCAAAAACATCTGATATCTCCGTAATTTCCTGTCGCAAAAAATCGATCCTGCGTGTAGATTCAATCAGGTGTGCGTAAAGTTAGCATTTCCCTGCTTCCATAGATAACGGATGCCGGGGGCTTAACGCCGGGACATGCCTTGCAGAGATGAAATTTAATCGGCCGGCACCCTTTTATCAACATAAATGTCCCAATATAAACTATACTTTATGCAATAGATGAATATCTGCCGGGGAGGAAAATATATTGGACCGTCCGGACTGGGACAGCTACTTTTTGATGATAGCCAAGGCAGTCGCAAGCAGGAGCACCTGTCTGCGAAGAAAGGTGGGAGCTGTGCTCGTCAGGGACCGCCAGATCCTCAGCACAGGCTACAATGGTGCGCCAAAGGGAATAATCCATTGTGAGGAGTCGGGGTGCCTTCGGGAGAAGCTCGGGATACCATCAGCCGAGAGACACGAGATCTGCCGGGGGTCGCATGCCGAGATAAACGCCATAGCACAGGCCGCCTACGCGGGAGTCTCAACAGCCCGATGCTGGCTTTACTGTACGCACGAACCCTGTGTATACTGCACCAAAGCCCTTATCAACTGCGGTTGTACCCGTATAGTATATCTGAACCCATACCCGGACAAAATTTCCCGGGAGATAATATCCCAATCCGGAGTCGAAACGCTCTGTATACCTGAAGAGAGTATCACTGAAAACAATTTTTCAACAGGAGGAAGCTTATAGATGTTCACACGAGAAGAATCACTTGAATTCCTTAAGGAACACAACAGGGAAGATATGCATATCCGCCATGCATACGCTGTTGAAGCGGCAATGCGGTGGTTTGCCCGGGAAAACGGGGAGGACGAGGACTACTGGGGCCTTGTCGGTCTCATGCACGACATCGACTGGGAAGAATTTCCCAGCACAGAGACTCATCCGATGAAGGGCGGGGAAATGCTCCGAAAAAAAGGCTATCCTGAAGATTTCGTACACACGGTGCTTGCCCACGGATGGGAGTACTCCGGGATAAGACCTGAGACCCTCTGCGAAAAATTCCTTTACACCATAGATGAACTTACCGGATTCATAACGGCAGTAGCCCTTGTCCGCCCAAGCAGATCGCTCCAGGACCTGGAGACAAAATCAGTCAGGAAAAAGTGGAAGGACAAGGCATTCGCAAGGGGCGTCAACAGGGAGGTCATCGAAAAGGGATCGGAGCTGCTGGACATCCCTATCGAAACGCTCATAGAACAGACAATACTGGCCCTGAGGCCTGTAGAAAAAGAGATAGGACTTGGTTCCTGAACTGTTGGAAGAATCAAAAATAACGGAGGGAGGATACGAAATGTCAATTTCATTGGTACTGGCCGATGACCATCCGCTTACCAGGGAAGGAATGAAAGCATATCTGGCCAAGGAGACGGACTTCAACATACTGGGAAGCTACGCAGACGGCGAATCGGCATGGGCAGGGATCCAACAGCTCAAACCGCAGGTCGCACTTCTTGACATCAGGATGCCGGGCATCGACGGAGTCGCTCTTGCACGTAAGATCAAAGATGCCTCGCTTCCAGTCGCATCTTTGATGCTGACTTCATATGACGCCCAGCAGTACGTTATGGCCTCTCTCAGGGCCGGGGCCAGGGGATATGTCCTGAAAACTGCCAGCATGGACACCCTCTCCAAGGCTATAAGGATAGTAGCCCGCGGAGGCTTTTACCTTGACAGTGAGGTTGCAAATGCTGTGGAGCAGGAGGGGGATTTCGTACCGGAACCTGTATCGGTCAGAGAAAGGGAAGTCCTTCTGCTTGCAGCGAGGGGACTCTCCGGAAAAGAGATAGCCACCCAGCTTTTCATCAGCGAAAGGACCGTTCAAACCCACCTGGCCTCGATATATGACAAACTGGGAGCGAAAAACAAGACAGAAGCGATGCTCCTGTCACTTAAATACGGAATAGTCACACTGGAGGAACTGCTCGATTGAGGAGAAACCTTCTCCTTCAGCTGACCGTAGCCGTTTTTCTGCCAAGCCTCGGAGCATTTCTCCTTGCGTGGATAGGCTTCTGTCAGTTCGAAAATACCATGGAGGGGATCGCAGGTTCTTATGTACAAAATCTGGCAAGGGGGGCTGCGGCAAGGCTCGAATCTTCGCAGTGGGATCTGAGAACTGACGGAACATGGCAGCCAAACCAGTACAGATCCAGGATACTGGGACTCGGTGAGATGATGGCCGACGAGATGGCAGTGCCCGGAATGTTCGCTGTCTTTGACAGCGACGGCAATTTGGTATACGGGTCACCGGACGTCACGATACTCTCGATAATATGGGACATGCCTATCTCAGTAATGTCACCCCAGAAAATAAGGGGACCAGACGGAAGGTGGTACACGATAGCAGTCTATCCCATGCTGCAGAGGAACCTCTTTGTCCTCGCAGCCGTCTCATGGGACAAACTGCTCGGCCCCATGGTCTCACTTACAACTTTCTGGCCCTTTATCATGGGTATCCTCGGGCTTATTGGGATCTTCTCGGTCTACATAATGTGGCAGAAAGTGATAATGCCCCTTAAAGACCTCGAAGAGGAGGTCTCGATGCTGAAGTGGGGAGAAGAGGTCCCCCTGAAAAACGCTCCCGAAGCAGTTACGGAACTGCAGAAACTCAGAGAGGCCCTGGTAGTCCTGGCTAATTCGGCGATAGAAAAGGTCAGGCTTTCACGCAGATACGTCAATGATCTGGTAAAGGTGCAGGAAGAGGAACGCGCGAGGATATCCCGCGAGATACATGACGGTCCGCTGCAGGATCTTACAGCTTTGATACAGAGGCTCCGGCTCCTCTCTCTTGACATGGACTCACCGGCAGAGAGGGAAAAGCAACTTGAAGAGGCAGAAAAAGTAGCTATGGCAGGGGTAAGGGAGATGAGGGAGCTCTGCAACAACCTGACTCCGCCTTGGCTTGACCTGGGAATAGTTCAGGCTCTTACCGAACTTTCCGAGAGACAGAGCGCCCAGCTCAAAATAAAGATACACCTTGATCTGCAGGAGATCCCGGACCTCCCAGACGATGTCACCCTCGCTTTTTTCAGGGTCGCTCAGGAGGCAGTCAACAATTCGGCAAGGCATGGCGCAGCTGAAAATGTATCGATCTCGCTGAAAAATACGGGCAAAATGATCCTCCTACAGATAGAGGACGACGGAAAAGGCTTCGAGGTTGCGGACAACTTCACCGAACTTCGCGTGCAGGGACACAGGGGTCTTTCAAACATGCGGGAAAGAATGTCCATTGTCGGGGGCAATTTCAGCATATTCTCCGCCCCGGGGAAAGGAACTGTAATTCGTTGTGAACTGCCGTTAGTGACAGTACAATAAATCAGATACGTTTTCCAAAAAGATCGAAAGGTGGGAGCCCAAGGGGCGAATGATTTGAAGCTGAAAATCCACGGAGCGGCCGGAGAGGTTACCGGATCAAATTACATGATAGAGACAGGAAGATACAAAGTCCTTGTGGACTGCGGCTTCCACCAGGGACAGGACGAGGAGAAACATGAGGGGGAATCCTTCACTTTCGACCCCTCTTCGATCGACGCGCTTCTCCTGACACACGCCCACATCGACCACAGCGGAAGGATACCCCTGCTTGTCAAAGAAGGGTTCAAGGGGAAGATCTTCTGCACATTTGCCACGTCGGAGCTTGTCGAGATACTCTGGAGGGATTCAGCGAGGCTGATGGGAGAAGAAGCTGAATGGAGGACGAGAAAAAACAGCAGGAAAGGACTTCCTCCGGTCGAGCCTCTTTACACAGAAAATGAAGTGGAGGACTCGCTGGGTCTCCTTTCTCCCATCCCTTATGACGAAGTTATTGAGATCATGGGAGGCCTCAAAGTCCGCTTCCGCGAGGCCGGCCACATACTTGGAAGTTCCATAATTGAAGCATGGGTATCCGAAAACAACGGCGACAAGGCTGTTAAGGTAGTATTTTCGGGAGACCTGGGGCCGCATGAAGGTGTCATTGAAAAACCTCCGACCCTGATCGAAGAGGCAGATTTCGTGTTGATCGAATCAACTTACGGAGACAGGCTTCATAAATCACTTGAGGACACCAGGACAGAATTTGAAGAAGCGCTTAAAGAGGCCCTCAAAACAAGCGCGAAAGTCCTCGTGCCGACATTTGTTGTGGACAGGGCACAGAGAGTACTCTACGAACTCGACCGTTTTCAGAAAAAATACCCGGATCTCAGGATGCCGAAGATCTACCTTGATTCCCCGATGGGGGTAAAAGTGACCGAAATATACGGCAAGTACATTCCGCACCTCTCAAGGGAACTTAAAGAGATGTTCTTGAAGGGTGACGACCCCTTCGAACCAGAAAATTTCCAGTTTATCAGGAGCGCTGACGAATCAAGGGCGATAAACGAAGAGAAAAGCGGGATAATACTTGCGGGAAGCGGGATGTGCTCGGGCGGCAGGATCATGCACCATCTTAAACACAACCTCTTCAAACCGGACACGCATGTTTTCTTCGTTGGATATCAGGCCCATGGAACGCTTGGCCGCAGGCTTGTCGACGGAGCCAAGGAGATAAGGATCGCCGGGGAAGATGTGTCGGTAAAGGCCCAGTTCCACACACTGAACGGCTTTTCTGCCCACGCTGACAGGAACGATCTCCTGGAATGGGCCTCAAACTTCCCCAAAAAGACCAGGTTCGTAGTGGTCCATGGTGAGCCCAAGTCTGCAAAAGCCCTCGCAATGGGACTCAATGACAAGGGATACGCTGCAATGGTGCCCGCTCTCAATGACACTATAGACCTGCTTGCCCCTGCAGAGGAAAAGCCGGTCAGGATGCCAGTCATCTCACAGCGGATAATCGACAGGCTCGAACTCGGTCCGCAGGACATCGCGCAGCTGCTTGCCTCGATAACGCTAAAGGCAGACGAAATACAGAGGCTGACCATAGACAGCAAAGACTATGCCAAGATAATGCCGCTTCTCGTATCTGCAAAAACATTGCTGGAAGCGGCTTCGTCGCTGGGAGAGGAAGACAGGAAAACCGCGTGATCTTTCCACTTTTGGCGGCAATAGGGATATAATACCCTGGTCGCGGTAAGCAGACCATGAGCAACAGAGAATTATCACAGAAGAGGAGAGAGACCGATGTCAAAGAAGGTCAAATTGTTTGTACTGATCACATGTACGGCGGCGGCCGTGCTCTTTGGCCTGTTTGCATATATCGGCACAAAAGGTCCTGCAGTCCTTGCATCAAGGCTGCCGCTCCCTTCAGGATCCGATCCTTACGCGTTCTTTGAGGCGAAAGAAGGAGATTATCCTGTTTCTCTTTCCGCTCTCCTTACGGAGGGTCAGTATGCATTCTTCAGGGAAGGATCTTCAGGAAGTATTATCCTCTCTCTTGCGAGAAGCGCAAAAGAGTGTGCTGTCCTTATAGAAAACAGCAGAGACGGCATCATTGACATCTTTGCCGTAGTAAGGCTTGATAAGGAAGATACTGCTTCGCTCTCAAAGGGTGAGTTCCCACCTTCCTGGAAAAAGGAGCTGGGATCCGCCGAGGCCATAAAAGCGGGAGACAAAAGTTCGTGGGAGGTCAGGACAAGGGACAGCTCAGTCTTCTACAGGACCGAAAGGGATATTGCACTGATCACCCATGACAGGGATTCATTCTCCAGGATGCTCGACGTGAGATCGGGTTCTGTAAAGGGCATTCCAAAGAAAATATGGGAAAAAGAAAAATCCTGGCCGGCACATATGATCATATCTGACGGGGGACTCATTTTTGCTGGGGAGGAACGAAAAGAACCTCTGACGCTGAGGGTCTCCTGGAGGTCGCAGAAGGCTGACAAAGAGTCCGGCAAAGCAGGTGAAGCTGTCTGGAGGACAGAAGGACTCGACAAAAGGATCTCTCCGATCTTTCTTAAGTCACTCAAGCCCAAGACGTGGGATATTGCAAACTCCATCATCCCTGACCCGCTTCTTCTCTCAGCGGGCATGAACCTCCCCGAACTGAAGGGATCACCGAAAGAGTGGCCCTTCCCGCTCAAGACGATCGGCGAACTTGGCTCATCAATGGGACTGGAAGACAAACAAATACAGAAGATACTGTCAGGGGAGACTATTTTCTCGGTTGGCGGATACAACAAGCTTCTCTGGTTTTCTCTGCCGGGTATAATGGTGCAATTTACCGGTGACAAAGCTCTCATGGCAGAACTGGTAGATGCTTTTTGGAACAAATTATTCTTCGGCGCCGAACCTAAACCGCTTGCCGGTTTCGATTTGGGCGGCAGCACGAACCTGCCTTTTTCTGTGGTGGGTGCAGGCAAAGAAAACATAGCAGTCCTTGGCCTCCTCTCGCCCGAATCTCTCAAAGGAAAGGTAAGTCTGGGCAGCTTCCTGAAAGATAACGAAAAGGCAGTTGGATGGTTGGTTGCAGACCTGCCCAAGGTAGGTGCCGCCCTGAGCGACATGACTAAAATGAATGCCTTCATGAACGAGCCGGACATCAACGACGAAGGGTACTACGAAGGTGACACGGAGGACATCTTCCAGCCTGACTCATCTTTCTCCCCCTTTGATCAGGGAATCTCGGACTCTTTTGGAAATGTCCTGAAGAGAATGGGAAAGGCCCTTATTGTATGGGAGACAGCGGAGTCGGGAAGGATCGACTGGTACATCGACTCAAAATAGCAGGCTTTTATGCCCTGACCACTCGGGCAGAGATACTTGGTGTTGTGGGACTAAGTTTGTATGTCCAAAAAAACAATAAACTGACTGTAATATAACCGGAGGGAAAAATAAATGTACTGCAATGCGCTGAATGTTTTGAAGGAACGTGGATTCGTCGAGTGGAGCAGCCACAACGAAGAGCTTGAGGAGCACTTTATGAAAAGCATGGTAACAGGTTATATCGGCTTTGATCCAAGCGCCGACAGCCTCCACGTGGGGAACCTCGTGGCGATAATGGGGCTTGCCTGGATGCAGCGCCTCGGACATCGTCCAATAGCCCTTGCCGGCGGAGGCACAGGGCGGATCGGCGACCCTTCTGGCAAAAGCGCGGAGAGAAACCTTCTCTCCGAGGAAGAGATAAGTTACAACGTAAGCCGGATAGCAAAACAGCTGGAGCACTTCCTTGATTTCAACTGCGGGGAGAACAGCGCGATCCTTGTAAACAACAACGAGTGGCTCAAAAAACTCAATTACATAGAGTTCCTCAGGGACATAGGAAAATACTTCTCCGTAAGTTTTCTTGTCAACAGGGATTACGTCAGGAACCGGGTACTCGACCCCGACAAGTCGATAACCTACACTGAGCTCTCCTACATCCTTCTGCAGGCATACGACTTCAACCACATGTACAACGAATTGAACTGCACCCTCCAGATGGGGGGGAACGACCAGCAGGTGAACATCATCGCGGGCATGGACCTCGCGCGCAAAAAATCAGGGGGCCAGTGCTACGGTATTACGTTCCCGCTGCTGCTCAACGCACAGGGACAGAAGTTTGGAAAATCTGAGAGCGGAGCCGTCTACCTCTCTACACACCGCACAAGCATATACAAGTTCTATCAGTTCTGGATAAATGTCGACGACAGCGACCTTGAAAAGCTATATAAGCTTTTCACATTCATGGAACTTGATGAAATAAGCGCCATCATCGAAGATCACAATAAAAATCCGCATTTAAGGGTGGCCCAGAAAAAGCTCGCATTGGACCTTACCTGCAGGGTTCATGGAGAAGATGCCGCGAAAAGGGCAAAGGACGCAAGCGCCATACTCTTCGGAGAAATGGACATAAGGGAAGCAGATGCCGAACTCCTTGGCACACTGTCTGCAGAGATCCCTTTTGCAGAGACCGGCTTGGCGATCGGCGGCCCGATCACAGATCTTCTTGTGCTTTCAGGCGGATGCGCCTCAAAGGGTGAGGCAAAACGTAAAATAAAAGAGGGCGGAGTCTACCTCAACGGAGACAAAGTCACAGAAGAGACAAGGCAGCTTTCGTCAGAAGACCTCCTTAGCGGTGGATATGTTCAGCTGCGGGTAGGCAAGAAAGATTTCAGACTGGTCAAATTCGGAGACTGAGATTTTACCTTTAGAACCATTTCAGGAGCATGCAGCGCGGGGATCGTTGCGATCTGAAAAAAAACAGAAGACCTTTCCAGCGTTTTTCAGTTTTTGAGGGACCTTCTTTGAACGGGCAGCCGGCATGCCATGTCCCTGGATGCACCGTGATCTAAACGGACTGAAACTGATGATCCTGCCGCCTTTATTTTTTGCCGGCACCTGAAGTCAGATGTAAATTATTAGGAGCTTTGATATGGATCGGAAACTCAGATATTTTATCCGTTTTGCAAAAATGATAAAACCGGGATGGAGAGCCACGGCTCTTTTTTATTTCCTTTTCATCCCTGTCAGGCTCATCGCGCCAAGGAAAAAGGTCGCACAAAAAAACATCGAACTCGTTTTCCCGGAAAAAACTGACGCCGAAAAAAGGAAGATGCTTGACGGATCTTACAGGAGCATGATATGGACAGGCATAGAAATGCTCTCATGGCAGAGGGATCCCTCCCTCGTTGACAAATGGATCGTTGAGATCGAAGGAAGAGAACACATGGACCGGGCTTTTGCCGGCGACAGAGGAGTAATTGTTGTCTCAGCCCACTGCGGAAACTGGGAACATGCCGCGGCCTGGCTGGGAAGGAACTGCAGGGGCGTAGGCGTGGTCCGTCATTCCGACGATCCCTTCCAGCGGGAGCTTATAGATACGCTGAGACGAAACGGCGGTCTTCGTACACTGGGGAAAGATGAGCCGATGACGAGAGCTGTCGGCATACTTAGGAAAAATGAACTGATAGGTCTTGCGGCAGACCAACACGGCGGGGGAGACGGGGTCTTGGTCCCCTTCTTCGGACACGAGACGAGCACTTTTCAGGGAGCTGCAGTATTTGCCTGGATATCGGGAGCTCCCATTCTGCCGTATCAGTGTATCAGGATAGAGCCGTTCCGTTTCAAACTGGTGATAGGCCCCCCGATCGAATGGAAAAAAACAAAGGACCGGGAGGCAACGCTTAGATCACTTACAGCCAAAGTGAATCTGGAGCTGGAAAAAATTATTCGCAGAGCGCCTGAACAGTACCTATGGCAGCACAAGCGGTTCAAGGAGCTCTTTTCCGGCTAACTCTTTTTCTTGACCTGGGCATCCGGGTTGTCGCATATAAGGGTGCCGGCGATCGCAAAATTGTCGTTTGCCATTTCGTTGATGATTATGCGGACTGACGTTTTAGGGACCTCCATAGTCTCACAAAGAGCATCGGTGACTTTCGTCACCATGTCGCGCTTCTGTTCCAGTGTGCGACCCTCTTTGATGTTCACTACTACGATGGGCATGGCTTTCATCTCCTGCAGAATGTAGTTATGATCTTGCGCTTGCAGGCTTATTTTAACCTCCGCCAAGAGGGGTGTCCACATGGAAAGTATAACCATATTCATGGGTTTTGCCGCAGGGGCGGTCATAGGTTCTTTCATCAATGCCGCGGCTATGCGTACTGTGTCAGAGAAAAAATGGTGGGGCAACGAGCGCTCCGTCTGCGACAAGTGCGGAAGAAAGCTTAATTTCTTCGACCTTATTCCCATAATTTCCTACCTGGTGCTTGCCGGACACTGCCGTACCTGCAGGAGCCCGATACCTCCGCGGCATTTCATATCCGAGCTTACAGGAGGGGTTATAGGAGCGCTCTCGGTATGGTACTGGGGCATCGATACACCTTTGCTCTTCTCTTTCATTGCTCTCTTCTTTATGCTCTTCCACTCTCTCACAGACATCGAAAGCGGCTACATCTACGATCCGTGGGCCCTCGCAATGACCGCTGTCTCAATGCTTGCAAGGCTTTCGGGAGGATTTTCCGCCCTGATCGACGGAGCGATGGGAGCAGCGCTGGGATTTCTCTTTATTTATGCTATCGTTTTGCTGAGCCGCGGCGGCATGGGCATGGGAGACGCGATGATGATGCTTGGGGTCGGAGCCCTTCTGGGATGGAAGCTTACCATTCTCAGCCTCTATCTTGGCTTTATGTCAAGCGGAGTGATAGTGATCCCGCTACTGGCCGCGAAAAAACTCAGCAGGAAGGATGCGGTGGCACTTGGCCCTTATCTGGCAGCCGGATGCATCCTGGCAATATTCACAGGGCGGTTTATCTTTGAATACCTGGGTTTCAGCCTCGGCTGGCCCTGGTCCAATATATGACAGGGGTGTAAATTACATGGTTCTTTCGGCTTGTGACACAAACTTAATGAAACCGTTCAGATTCAGGATGCCGCAGGAAGTGATCTTTGAGTCAGGCTCTTCGCGTCAGGCGCCTGAAAAAGCTTTGCGACTCGGGTCGAAAAGGCCGCTCTTCATAACCGGCACACAGATGGCAAAAAGCAGCCGTCTCGCATGCCTGATGGAAGGGTGCTCTGAACTTGGGATGATGCCGGGGCACTGGGACAGGGTGGAACCGGAGCCCCCTGTGGAACTTCTGGAAGATGCCGTCTCTTACATCAGGGAAGGTTCTTTCGACTCTCTTATCGCCTTTGGGGGCGGAAGTTCCATGGACTTTGCAAAAATGGCTGCCGTGATGGCAGAAAATCCTGATATAGAAGTCTCTGAGATGGTAGGGAGCGAGAAGATCCCCCGAAAAGGTCTCCCGACAATAATGATACCGACTACATCGGGGAGCGGATCGGAGGTATCCGCCGTTGCCGTTTTTTCATTCGCTGAGGAGAAGATGAAAAAGGGCGTGTCCAGCAGGTTTCTTGTCGCGGACATTGCCATCGTTGACCCTGAACTTACCCTGGACCTGCCTCCGCATATCACTGCGGCATCGGGGATGGATGCCCTCGTTCACGGGGTTGAAGCTTTCCTCTCCCTCGGAACGAACCGTTTCACACAGGATCTGGCACTGATCGCAATAAAAAACATTTATTCCAACCTCGCCGAGTGCGTGCTCAACGGCCGGAACCTCTATGCAAGGGAGGCCCAGTCCTACGGAAGCATGACAGCTGGGATGGCCTTTTCAATGTCCGGGACAGCGGGAGTACATGCGATGGCATACCCTCTCGGCGGGCAGTACCATGTGCCGCACGGCGAAGCAAATACAGCACTTCTGAGATGGGTCATGGAGTACAGCCTGGAAGGCTGTGAGGAAAAATTCATACCGATAGCGGAGGCGATGGGGCTATGGTCTGACGGGATGACATCCTGCGACGCAGCCAACGCGGCGCTCCGGGGAATAGTCGAACTCGGTGAGAGGATAGGGGTAAAGACCAGGCTCAGGGAGTTCGGGATACCCAGGGAGGCGGCATCCGAGATGGCTGAAGCAGCCCTCAGGGAGGTCAGGCTTATGTCAAACAACCCCCGGCCGCTCGATTTCGAATCTGTCAGGGCGATATATGAAAAGGCCTGGTAGCACCGCTTCAGACCAATTATAAATTTACAATATCCTGTCAAAGGGCATCAGGCCCTGAAAGGAGGCTCTTATGAAAAACATATTTCTGTCAGTAATGTTTTTTCTGTTGTTTGGGATCTCTGCCGGAATGTCGGAGGCGGTCACTTCGGACATCATGCTCACATCTCCGGAAAAAGAGGGAGGGATGAGCCTCTTCAGGGCGATCGAGGAAAGATCTTCCGCTGCGCAGAAGGCATTCGAAGAGAGGGAGCCCTCGCATAAGGAACTCTCCACTCTGATTTGGGCTGCAACTGGGAGAAACAGGAACGGCAAGGGCTGGACCGTGGCCTTCGCAATGGGGTCGGATCCATACATAAGCCTCTATGTGCTTCTTAAAAGCGGATCTTATGTATACGACCCTGAAAAGAATATGCTTAAGATGCTATCAGACAAAAATTCGATCTCACGGGCCGCAAGGCAGGAGTTCATAGGTTCGGCGCCGTGTATTTTTATTTTCGCGACAAAAGGAAGCGGACCGCGCATAGAAGGCTGGGCGGAAACAGCTGTAGGGGCTATGACCCAGAATGTTTACCTTGCAGCGGGAGCGTTGGGCATGAAGACACGTTACATTCAATCCTTCAACAGGGAGACATTGATAAACCTGCTGAACATCGGCCCGCTATCAAGAATAATTGCAATAATGCCTGTAGGCTTCCAATAGGGTAAATAAAACAGGCCAAAAATGTAAGAGCCGGGCGATCCTCTTTTGGGTGCCCTGCTCTTTTATATTATCTTACGATCCCGGCTGTTTTAGCTCCGGTGGCAGCGATAAGGTCGTCAGGCTTCAGTTTAAAGAGAAGCCCTCTCTGCCCTGCATTCACAGTCATGAATTCGAACATGCGTGCGCTTTCATCAATAAAAACCGGATACTTCTTTTTTGTCCCCAGCGGGGAGCAGCCTCCCCTGACGTAGCCTGTAAGCGGTTGGACCTCCTTGAGGGGTACAAGCTCGGAGCTTTTGTTGCCGCTTGCAGCGGAGAGAGCCTTGAAGTCCAGTTCCCTGCCGGCGGGCAGGCATACCATCATAACACCCGTCCTGTCACCCCTTGCGCAAAGCGTCTTGAACGTCTGTTCCTCCGGAACACCTGTTTTTAAGGCAGCATCCTCCGCCGAGAGCGAGCTTTCATCGACCTCGTACTCGATCAGTTCAAAGGGGATCTTTGCGTTTTCCAGGATCCTTACAGCGTTTGTCTTTTTAAGAGAAGCCATATTATTCCCCCGATGCAGTAATATATAATAATAAAGTATAGCGCATCTATCTGAGTGTGGGAGAGGGATATTGATGGAAGGTTATTTTGACGGTGCCTCAAGAGGCAACCCCGGAAAAGCAGGAGCCGGAGCGCTTTTGATAAATGAAGAGGGAAAGGTCGTATGGGAGGCATCACGTTTCCTTGGTGATAAGACCAACAACGAAGCCGAGTACATGGCTCTGATAATGCTGCTCAAAGCGGCAAAAGATCACGGGGTGAGCTCCCTTAGGGTTTTCGGGGACAGCAAGCTTGTAGTCAGCCAGATCTCGCGGCAGTGGAAGATAAACCTTCCTCACCTCAGGCTCCTTGCGCGGGAAGCGTGGGATCTTGCCGAGGGGATGGATATATCCTACAACTGGATACCCAGGGAAGAGAACAAGCGTGCCGACATGTTATCCAATGAAGGCATCGACGGGGCAAAGTGATTTTTATTATTAAATCTCAGCGGACCCCGGGCTGATTCCACCAACTGCCCCGGGGTCCGCATATGTTGTTTTTTTCTGCCTGGCGCTATCCCCTGTTGTCTATCACCCTTTTGGTCTTCTTCTCGCTCCTCGGGAGGTCTCCTATCTTCATGACCTCAGGTATGATCTTGATCCCCAGACCCGATTTACAGGCTCTTTCCAGCTCCCTCTCGAGCTCTTCCGTCTCGGTCCCGTCAAAAGCTTCGGCCTGAACGATCATCCTGTCCCTCAGGTCTTCGTTGTCGAGGATTATCCTGTATTCACTCGAGAAGCCGTCAATATTTCTAAGTATTGCCTCCACCTGCGCCGGGTAAATGTTCGTACCCTTTACCTTGATCATGTCGTCGCTTCTGCCGACTATCCTGTCAAGCCTGGGGTACGGCGAACCGCAGGGACAGGTTCCCGGAACGATGCGTGAAATATCGTGGGTCCGGTAACGTATGAGCGGAGCAGCTTCCTTCCTGAAGGTAGTGATCACGATCTCCCCCTGCTCTCCGTCAGACAGCACCCTGCCTGTTGCCGGATCGATGATCTCACAGTAGATGAAATCACTGAAGTAGTGCATACCTGTATGTTCCGGACAATCTATGGCTATGCCGGGTCCGTATATCTCTGTAAGGCCGTAGATGTCGAAAAACTCTATGCCCAGGCTCCTGTAGATACGTTCCCTCACCTTGTCTCCCCATCTTTCGGATCCGAAAATGCCCTTTTTCAGTTTAATGTCGTCTCTCATCTCCCTGCGGTCGACCTCTTCGGCGATAAGGAGTCCGTAGGACGATGTACCGATAAGAACTGACGACTGAAGGTCCCGCATCAGCTGAAGCTGCCTGTCCGTGTTTCCGCTTCCGGTCGGAATGACCATGGCTCCCAGACGTTCCGCACCTGCCTGAAAACCCAGCCCGGCCGTCCACAGGCCAAATCCGGGCGTGACCTGGACCCTGTCTTCCCTTGTGACTCCTGCGAACTGGTAACACCTTTCCATCATTACCGCCCAATCCTCAATATCCTGGCTGCTGTAAGGAATGATCACAGGAACGCCCGTAGTTCCGGATGAAGAATGCACCCTCACGATCTGTCCGTTGGGGACACACTGCATCCCCATCGGATATGCGTCCCGGAGGTCCTGTTTTGTGGTGAAAGGCAGCGTCTCGAACTGGTCCTTCGTCATCATGGTATCGACGGGGATATCCTTAAACTTTTCGATATACATCGGACTGCATCTCGCAACTCTTCTCACCTGGGCAAAACACTGGCTCATTATTGACAATTCGTTCATTGCTCTCAGCTCCGCTCTTCTTTTGATACTGTTTCTTCTTAATTCTAATTTTTATTTATTTAATGCATATACCTCTCATGTCAGATTTCCCGTCGTCTCAGCCCCCAGCATGAAGGCCTTTCTGTTCATTTCAAGCAGCCCCGGTTTGATGCAGCACTTCATAGCCGCGGCTATCTCTGAATCGCTGAACGGAAGCATGCCAGCGCCGGATGAAAGTCCTAGGAGCACCATGTTGAGGGTCTTTGCGTCTCCCGCTTTGATCGCCAGGGAGGCGGCATTAATAAAAAATACCCGCCTGATATTCCTTTTGATGGCATCTATGTATTGATCACAGTTATACTCTCCCAGGCGCAGGGCAACATTTGTAGGGACTATGCAGTCTGTGTTCACTACAGCCGATGCGCCGGGCTTAAGCCTGTTGATCTGTCTTGCTGCTTCGGCAGGCTCAAATCCTATAAGGATGTCGGCATGACGGAGCGGTATTACGGGCGAGATCTCTTCAGAGCCTATCCTAAGGTGGCTGGAGACACATCCGCCCCTCTGCGCCATCCCTATAGTTTCCGAAGTCCGGACAAATAGGCCCCTTCTCTGTGCCGCCTCCGAAAGTATTCTCGAGGCAAGCAGCGTTCCCTGGCCGCCCACACCTGCTATGACTATACTGCTAAGCATCTCTGTCCACCCTCTTTATGGCACCCACGGGGCAGACATTCACGCAAAGGGAGCAGTCTGTACATATGGGCTCATTGATCGACACTTTTCCGTCTTCACCTGCAGACATTGCGGGACACCCCAGCTGCTTTATGCATTTGAGACAGCCAATGCAGGCTCCGTTGACTCTTCGTACGGTTTTCGGAAGCCTTATGAGGGCAATGCAGGGCGCTTTTGCAATAACAGCCGAAGGCCCTGTGTGCTCAAGAGCGTTTTTGAAGGCATCGACAGTATCATCGTATTTGAACGGGTCAACTGTCGATATGTGCTCCACTCCGCATGCCCTCAAGATTTTTTCTATATCAAGCGGCTTTGCCGGCATGCCCATCGCGGTCCTTCCCGTTCCGGGGTGCGGCTGGCCTCCTGTCATTGCAGTCGTGTGGTTGTCGAGCACCGCTATCGTTATGTCGGTGTTCTGATAAACTGCGTTTATAACTCCGGGTATCCCGGTATGGAAAAAGGTCGAGTCACCTATGAAGGCAATGCACTTGGTCTCTTTTTCCGCCAGCTTTATCCCCTGTGCTATCGTTATTCCTGCGCCCATGCAGAGACAAGTGTCGACCGTGTTGAGCGGCGCGGCGTTGCCAAGGGTGTAACAGCCTATATCGCCGCAGTAGACTGTCTTTTCAAAGTTTTTGGCAGCTGTCTTGGCCGCATAGAAGGATGCCCTGTGGGGACACCCAGCGCAGAGCACCGGCGGTCTGACGGGAAGTACAGGGATTTCTGCCATCAGTGGATCTTCACCCTTGACTCCAGCAAATTTGAGAACTGTATCCCTGATCAGTTCAAAACCGTATTCGCCGTTGCAGGGAAGATGGTCGGTCATTTTGCCCAGTATCTCCTTTTTGCCTGCAGAGAGCAGCAAGAGCTGTTCCTCGATCACCGGATCCAGTTCTTCGATCACCATGGCCCGGTCGACTAATGATAAGAATTCCTCTGCCGGCTCTGCCGGGATCGGATAGGGGGTGCCGACCTTGAATACTGTAAGGTCCAGTCCGAACTCCTTTATGACTTCCATCAGGTAGAGATAGGATATTCCCGATACGGCTATGCCTATCCTTCCGCCTTTTATGACCCTGTTAAAGGGAAGGGTCCCTAATTTTTCAGATATCAGTTTTTGCTTTTGTTCAAGTTCGCCATGTTTTCTGTAAGAAAGCGCGGGAAAAATGATCCAGTCGGATCGTTTAACAAAACCTGAGGCGGGCTTAGGGGCAGGTACATCCGCCAAATCCACTGTGGCGCTGGCATGGCAGACCCTCGTGGTCGGTCTCAGGAACACGGGCAGCCTGAATTCCTCGGAGAGGCCGAATGCATATGAGACCATCTCATATGCCTCTTCAGGCGATGACGGGTCAAATACAGGCAAGTTCGCATATTTGGCAAAATGCCTGGTATCCTGCTCGGTCTGTGAGGACCACGGACCCGGATCGTCCGCGACTACGACTACCATCCCGCCTTCAACACCAACGTACGAAAGGCTCATCAAAGGATCTGCAGCGACGTTCAGTCCGACCTGCTTCATCGTGACCATCGATCTGATCCCGGAGTATGCGGCTCCCGCAGCCACTTCCAAAGCTGTTTTTTCGTTTGTTGACCACTGGACTTCAATACCGGGTATCTTTTCGCGGATCAAAGTCTCAATAATTTCGGTCGACGGAGTGCCGGGGTAGCCCGATACGACGCTGACCCCCGCCCTCGCAGCTCCGAGTGCTATCGCCTCGTTACCCATACAGACTCGTTTGGACATTAACAGCCCTCCTCAATGTACAAAAGAAGCCCGCCATAGAAATGACAGGCTCCTGATAAGTTTAAGAGTTTTCCTTGCCTTGTCTATTCTATTCTGTGGAGCTTCATCTTTGCTCTTCTCTCGCCGGAAAAGGCTCCCCTCTTCCTGCCAGAATGTTTATATCATTTTAATAAATAAAGTCAAGTCAAAAAATCTTTACACTGGGGGAAACCTTGGGATCATCCATATCCCGCTTTAACTTGCGCAGAAGTATCCATGAAAAAAGTGCTGTTATTAAAGCTGCTCCCAAAAATGATATCGGCTGGAACCACCAAATATGGTCAATGGTAAGTATGCCCGACAAAAAGTGAGCTGCAGGGACCCTGATCATCAGGGAACGGAATATCTGAGTAAGCAGCCCGAATGTCGAAAACCCGGTCGCGACAAAAAGAGCGTTGTATATGACGCTGTAAATGACCATGGGATATCCTGATATGGTTATCCGTATCGCATTTGCGGCGATCCTTGCTATATCCTCCGAAGGCCGAAAAAGCTGAATGACAGGGAAGGGGAAGAGACAGACGATCAGTCCGAGCCCGCCGGTGATCACGGTACTTATTATAAGTCCGGACCTTATTCCCCTCTTCATTCTCTTAAGGTCGCGCCTGCCGTAGTTGAACGAGAGGAAAGGGACAAGCGCGTCGTTTATTCCCATTAAAGTATTGAAGGCCAGGTCCTCGACCCTAAGCCCCACCATCCATGCAGCCACAGCCTGAGGTCCGAAGGTGCCTGAGAGTATGTTGTTTACGCTTCCCATCCCCAGGGCTACGCTTGCTGTAGAAAGGGTGACGGGGAATCCTATTGCTGAGATCTTTCCCCACAGGGGCATCATCGAAAGTTTTATGCAGGGCTTGAAAGGCAGCTGTATTTCACTGTCCGTTTTTAATTTTTTTATAAGATAGACGATCCCGGCCGCCCTGCCCACGAATGTCGCAGCGGCAGCGCCCGTTATCCCCCACCCGAAAGTGAAAATGAATATCGGGTCAAGGACGATATTAAGGCCGTTGGCGATCAGGAAATATTTGAGGGGTATCATCGTGTTTCCCTGACACCTGAAGACCGAGTTCACTACATACGAGAAGCTGATAAGGATGAAAGTCGGCGGTATCCACATATTGTAAAGCCAGGCCTGCCGCAGGGTATCCGGGTCAGATGCGCCAAGCGTCCTGAAAAAGATGTTCGAGGTGTATGGGAAGAGGAATGGTATCCATATCAAACAGAGCAGGTAAGCAAAGCCCATGGCAGCGAGCGCGGTGTTTCTTGCCTCTTCAAGGTTGCCTTCACCCAGCCTTCTTCCGCAGAGAGACGTCATACCGTTGCCGACCCCTTCGAGGATAGCGAATACTCCTATCTGAACGGGGAAGGTGTAGGATATCGCCACCATGTGGCTCTCACCAAGCCATGAGATAAAGACCGTATCAACAAGATGGAAAAGGGTATGGAAGAGCACCATCGCTATGGATGGTATCGACAGTTTTATAAGTGTACCCAGGACAGGGCCTTTACCCAGATCTGCCTTGCCTCTGAGCCTGGTCATCCTCATAATGGCCTTCATAAATTTCATTTGGATTCCCCTTGCAAAAATGTTCGGTCCATTATAATGCAAAAACGGTTCAAGATATTATAATGTTACGTAAAGGGGGTGTGTTTATGTATAAAAGGTTTATAGAGATAATGAACAGCAGCGGTTGTCTTGCAGGAAGCAAAGTTGTCCTTGCTGCGGCGGATCATGAAAGCATAGAGGCCATAAGGCTTGCCATGCAGAGGGGGCTCGGAAGGGCGATACTGACCGGAGACAGCGAAGTGATCTTGCCTGAGGTAAAGGAAGCGGGCATCTCGGACAAGGTGGATATCATCCACGCAGGCTCACTGCCTGCGGCAGCGGCTATCGCGGTGCAGAGCGTAAGGGACGGAATGGGCGATGCCCTCATGAAGGGACTCATCAACACTTCCGATTTTCTGAAGGCTATCCTTGACAGGGAAAACGGCCTTCGGACAGGACGCCTGCTGAGCCACCTGGCGATAATGGAGATACCAGGTGAAAACCACCTCTCTTTCTGTACGGACAGCGGCTTCAACGTCGCACCTAACCTTGACCAGAAGAAACAGATACTGAGAAACGCACTTGAAGCTATAAGCGCTCTCGGATACGACCATGTAAACGCGGCATGCCTGGCAGCTAACGAAAAAGTGGATCCCAACATACAGTCTACCGTCGATGCAGCCGGGATAGTAAAGGCATGGGAAGAGGGCGAGTTCAACGACCTGCCCTGCACATGCACGGTCGAAGGTCCTATGGCGATCGATGTCGTGGCATCCCAAAAATATGCGGAACACAAGGGGATAAAGAGCAAGATAGCAGGCAAGGTCGACCTTACACTGGTTCCGAACATCGAGTGCGGCAATGTCCACTGCAAGACCCTTGTCCACTATTGTCACGCTCAGATGGCAGGACTGGTCCTTGGGGCAATGGTGCCCATAGTTCTGGTATCAAGGTCTGATCCGCCTGAATCAAAATTCCTCAGCATGGCCCTTGCATGCATTATTTCCGGCGGGATGAAATAGCCATGAGCAGGATCCTGGCAGTAAACCCCGGATCGACCTCTACAAAAATAGCGGTTTACGAGGACGGTAAAGAGATCCTTAAGGAAAACATACCTGTCGACCAAGACCTTATCTCTGCATATAAATGCGTTCTGGATCAGCTTGACCATAGATTCGAACTAATAAGGCAAACCCTTCTCGAGAAAGGCATTCTGCCGGAGAGCTTTGATGCCGTTGTCGGAAGAGGCGGCATACTTGCTCCGATCCCCAGCGGCACATACCTTGTCACAAAAGAGATGACGGATTACCTGGCAGAGGCTCCGCGCGGGGAACATGCATCAAACCTGGGAGCATTCATCGCCAAAAGATTCGCAGAGATGTCGGGCTGCCGGGCTTTCATAGTCGATCCGGTCTCTGTGGACGAACTGACTGAAGTAGCAAGGATCTCAGGTGCACCTGAAATAAAAAGGTCAAGCCTCGTCCATGCCCTCAACCAGAAAGCAGTGGCAAGAAAAGCGGCGGCTGAACTCGGGAAAAAATATGAAGACTGCAGATTCGTCGTTGCCCACCTGGGTACCGGTATAACGATCGGAGCTCACTGCGGCGGTAAAATAGTTGACGTGGTCGGCGCAAAGGCTGACGGACCCTTCTCTCCCGAACGGGCGGGCGGGCTTCCGGTGGGGGAACTGGTCGACCTCATCTTCAGCGGGATATACAGTGAGGCTGAACTCAAGAAAAAACTTCTTTCGGGGTGGGGCATGGTGGCATATCTGGGAACAAGGGACATTAGGGAGGCCGGTAAAATTGCTGAACATGACCCTAATGCAAAACTTGTCCTAGAGGCCATGGCCTATCAGATAGCCAAGGGTATCGGGGAGATGTCCACCGTCCTCGACGGAGACATCGACTCGATAATACTCACTGGCGGGATGGCATACTCCGACATCCTGACCGGAATGCTTATCAAAAAGATCAGATTCCTTGCCCCTATAAGAGTCGTGCCAGGAGAAAACGAACTTGAGGCCCTCTTCAAAGGCGCAGAAAGGGTGCTTATGAAGGAAGAGAAACCAAGAAATTACCCAAGCGGTGAGTTTGTCGGAAATTAAGACCTCCGGATCATATGTAAAATAGAATGATTACAGATAATACAGTAATTACCCCCTCCCGTTTAGGGTATAGGTGTGAGACGATCGATCCAATATCAATGACCGGAGGTGTTCGAATTGACATTAAAAAAACGTCGCGGGGGATGTCCTCCCTGAATATTGCTTCTGCCGATCGTGGCGGTCGCCGCGTCATTCTCATGGATCGTATCGAAAATAAAAGATTTTGCAAAAGGCTCAAAGGGATCTGAGGAAAAAGAATAAGAGGAGGCGATACAATGCTCTTTACCGGAAAGTTTTCCAAAGAGGACCTCAAAAAAAACAAGAGGCGGTTCTACTTTATAGGAGGGCTTATGCTTCTCCTGGGACTCATCTCTCTTTCAATGCCTCTTATCGCATCGTTCGCAGTTGAAACTATTGTCGGCATGCTTTTGATAGCAGTAGCCTTCAGTCAGGGATGGAGTGCCTTCAGAGGCTTCAGTGACGGCGGGATCCCGTGGCAGGAGACGATAATGGCTGTGGCCGCCATGGCGTCCGGTTTCATATTCCTGGTCCATCCCATGGCAGGAGTTATGACCCTAAGCATAATACTTGCGGCATATTTTATGGCTGACGGGGCCACCAAGGTCATTGAGTATTTCCGAGTAAGGGAGATAGAGGGCTCGATCTGGATCCTCGTCTCCGGATTTCTCGGGATCATCCTCTCCGTCATGATGTGGAAAAACCTTTTCACAGGAGCCGCGATGATAGGGATCATACTCGGGATAAATCTTGTCTTCAGCGGGATGAGCCTTATCCTGCTGGGCAGGGGATGCTCCAAAGCTTCTGGAGACTGCTGAGGATACACAATTACTAAGAAGAAAAACCACCAAAGCTGAGCCGGAGACGCCCGTCTTTCCGGTTCAGTTTTATCTGTTGTCTTTTCAAATCAGGCAAAGAGTCCTGCCCAATAACCGAAAAGGTCAAAGAGCATCATCAGTCCCGCAAGTACAAGGACAAAGCCGGATACGGTCTTTATCTGCCTGCCATGTTTTTTCAGCCACTGGAAGACACCCTTTATGTTCGTGAAAAATACAGCCGCAAGCAAATAGGGCACTCCCAGCCCCATTGAGAACACAAACAGGTAAAATACACCCTGCATAACTGTTTTGCCGCTCCCAGCAAGCATGAGGGCCGAACCCAGGAAGGGTCCAAGGCATGGCGACCACCCAAGCGAAAAAGCTGAGCCGAAGAGCAGGGCTCCTATGAAGCCTCCTCGCTTCTTCAGACCCAGATCTATCTTCTTTTCAACATCAAGGAAGCCTATCTTCAGGATACCGAGAAAGTGCAGTCCGAAGACCAGGATGATCGCTCCGCTGACTCTCTGCAGAAGCATCCTGTGTTCATTCATCAGCGATCCTATCGCGGTAGCAGTGGCTCCGAGCGCCATAAAGACCACAGTGAACCCGCAGACGAATCCTATCGTGTTTACGATGCTGGCCCTCTTTCCATGCTCTGTTTCTGCCGCAAGGTACATCAGGTATACAGGCAGCATCGGAAGCATGCATGGAGAGATGAAGGCAAGAAAGCCTTCAAGGAATAGGAGCGGAAGGTCTGCCCACATTTACTTAATATCCCTGACTGCCTTCAGAACATCCTCTTTGGTGGTCTCCCCGAGGACCTGCCAGCGAAGTATGCCTTTGCCGTTAACTACAACTGTAGTGGGAAGCCATCTTATATCAAAAAGCTTGGCGGCTTTTCCCTCTGTATCGAGGAGTACCTTCATGCCGAAATTATTTTCCTTTATGAATGCCTCGACTTTGCTTTTGGTGTCTCTCTTCCCATCAGTCATATTCACGGCAAGGAGCACCGCCTGCTTGCTCTTTTTAAGTTCCTTGTCAAGGAGGTCGAAGTCGGGCATCTCTTTTTTACACGGCGGACACCACGTGGCCCAGAAATTGATCACGACTGTCTTTCCTTTGTAGTCACTCAGCCTTACCGCCTTCCCCTCTATGTCCTTCAGTTCAAAGTCGCTTACTGCAGTGCCCGGTTCGAGGGCACAAACAGCCTGTGTAAAGCTGAATATCAGAACAAAAGCTGCGGCAATGGTCAGAATCGACTTCTTCATGTTGCATCTCTCCCATTTTTCGATTTACATTACTGAACTTTCCCACCAGTTCGAGTAAGTAGAACTAAATCCCTTCTTTCGCCTCGACCGCATGTTTTTTAGCGGAGCCCCAATTGCTCCAAAATACTGAAGCCACTGGTTTCCCGCTTAGAAGCATGCGGGAAAAACGGTGGGAAAGTTGATTTACATTATTATTTTATCATTCTATATTTAAATTTTACTGCTGTCCTACGTGATGCGGCGTATTTTTAAAACTGCTTTAAAAATTGAACTATTTTGATGTCTCCTTGACAGTTAGGTCATGTCACTGTTATTTTCAATACTATGATTACATTCCATTTGGGGGGAGTAAGTATGCCTTTTTACAAGATCAGAAGCAAATCGCGCTCGTGGGACGGTGAACCCATAGGTATCCTCATACTCGATGCTGCATATCCCTGCGTTCCGGGAAACGTCGGAAATGCTACGACCTATCCATTTCCTGTCCGCTACCATGAAGTAAAGGGAGCCTCGATCGAAAGGCTTCTGAATCAGAGGGACCTTACCCTTCTGGAACCCTTCCTTGAAGGTGCGAGAAAGCTCGAAACCGAAGGGGTTCGCGCAATAACAGGCGCATGCGGCTTTATGGCCCTTTTCCAGCAGGAGATCGCCGACGCGGTCGACATCCCTGTCTTCATGTCAAGCATGCTTCAGGTCCCGTTTATTACAAGAACTTTAAAGCGTGGGCAGAAAGTCGGGATAATCTCGGCAAACGCTTCTGTAATGACTGATCAGCATCTAAGAAATGTGGGCATTACGCCCGATATGCCGGTAGTGCTTTACGGCATGGAGGGGAAATACGAATTCCGTTCCTCTGTTCTGGAAGAAAAAGGCACAATGGATACCGACGTAATAGAGAAAGAGATACTCGAAGTATGTAATCAGATGCTCAAAGACCACCCCGAAGTGGCGGCTATACAGCTCGAATGCAGTGATCTTCCTCCCTTTGCTGCAGCAGTACACGCACACACCGGACTGCCTGTATTTGATTTCATAACGATGATAAGACACGTGGAGTCAGCTTTGAACCCGACAAAATACTGCGGACCGGACTACCGGATGTAATTGAAAAGCTTCGCTTATAATTCTGATTTATATTTAGACTAAGGACCGGCATTTCCATCGACCGGTCCTTTCATTATGTTTTATAAGTACACCGGTACAGGGTAAAACGGTCAATTAATAATGCAATAGGCGGGTCCGGAAAAAACTTTTGTTAAAGTTGCTTCGGGGATCTCCTCTGTTTAAGAAAAGTTTCGGTTTCAGTCAGCATCATTCCGGCTATGACCAACATACCTCCAAATGCTCCCTGGAGATGGAATGGGTCCTGCCCGCTCAGCACTGCGACCATATACCCGAAAAGGCCCTCCAGCGAAAAGATGACTGCGACGTGTGACTCAGGAGTGATCCTCTGGGCTTTGAACTGGATAATAAAACACAATATCGTGTTTCCAAGAGAAACACAGAGCAGAGTCGCCCATATCTTGATGCTGAATGATCCAATTTCAGGCAGTGGCTCAAATATGCAGGCTAATATTGTCATGACTGCTGCAAGCATTATTATGTGAAGGGCAACGAGACGGTATGGCTCGACCCTTCTTGCGCCGAATCCTGCAGCCAGGACCTGGAACGCATAAAAGATCGCCATTATGAAAGAAAGAAAATCTCCGCTGTTGAATTCCATCCCGGGGGTAAAGCCCATTACTAGCAGTCCCAGGGTGGTTATGCCCGCACCTGCAAATATCCACAAACTTGGTTTTGTCTTATAGATGATCCAGACAAAGATAGGAACTAGAATTACGTTCAGCCCGCCAATAAAGGCCTGCTTGCTTGCAGTGCTGTAAACCAGACCAAAGGTCATGGATATAAATACTCCGGTGAGGACAGCTGTAAGAATTGAAGATATCGCCCAGTCCCGTCTTGTGGATGTTATTATTTTCTGAGGAAAGATCAATATAAGAAAAAAAGCAGCCAAAAGCATCCTTAGCGCGACTGCCCACAGAGGGGTGATCGTTCTGGCCAGCAATGCGCTCATAGGAATGCCGGCACCCCATATCAGGGCGACAAGCACCAAAAGCATATCTGCCATCAATATCTGTTTCGCATTGAATTCTGTTTTTAGTTCTCCCATTGAACTGCCTCCGGGTCTTCCAGAGCTTCTGAAATCTGATCTCTGACCCTGTCGATCTTCTTCATAAAGTAAAATGCTATCACTGCGCTTATCGATCCGCATATAAAAAGTGCCCAGTCAGTACCGAGATGGTCAGCCAGCCTTCCCGAAAGCAAACTGCCAAATGGCGGGATCCCCAGGATAGCCATGGTATAAAGCGCCATTATCCTGCTCCTGTTCGCGGCAGGTACCATAGACTGAAGCAGTGTATTACACGAAATAGTGCTTGTCACCATACAAAATCCGACAGGAGCGGCAAGCGCTATCCCGGCGTATATGTTTCCTGAAAACGAAAAAAGGATAACTGAAACTCCAAAAGCAAGGCATGCCCTGGTACACCACCAGTACAACCTTTGCGAAGATTTCAGCGATGCCATTATAAATGATCCCAAAAGCGCCCCTATCGCTACCCCCATCAGCAAAAATCCCAGAGTCTCGGAGTTCCCGCCCAGCACACTTTTTGCCATTGCAGGCATCAGGACTATGCTTGGAAAACAAAAGAAACCGGTAGAAGCGATAAGGATCAGCAGATATCGGCTGGGCTCAAATTTCCTGGCCATCTTTAAGCCCTCGACAGTATCTTTCAAGGGCCTTGATCTGCTTCCGTCATTTTTCCCGATCGGAGGACGGCCCATCTTCATCTTTTTTACAGCCAAAAGAGTCGAGGAATAGGCAAAACCGTTTACAAGAAAGCAAACACCCTCACCGACGGCATGTATCACAAATCCGGCTATCGATGGTCCGATCATTCTGGCGATATTAAAATTCATTGAGTTGAGAGCTACCCCGTTTGATACATCTTCTTTTCTGTCTACCATGTAAGAGACAAGTGAATATCTGCATGGCAGTTCAAAGGCATCTACAAGGCCCAGCATCAGGCTCATGAATACCACTATGTGGAAAGTCACAAGGCCTGTAAGGGTAAGAAAGGCCAGTATGAATGCTATTATCATGCATCCTGCCTGACAGCAGAACAATGTTTTCCTCAGATCCCATCTCTCTATCAAAGCCCCTGCAAACGGAGCAAATAAAAAGACTGAGATGGAGGCAGCAAAATCAATTATCCCAAGAGCGCTGTTAAGTCCCGTCAGCCTGAATACCAGCCACCCCATGGCTACACGGTGCATCCAGAGGCCCGTCAGCGATATCGCCTGGGCCATGAAAAAAAGCCTGTAGTTCCTGCTTCTAAGTGCCCGAAGAGAATCGGGGACGACCATCTTCACAGAGACTATCCTAAATACTCACTGTTACGGAGCCGGTAATTATCAGCATCACCCCTGCCCATTGAAGCCTTGTCAGGCTTTCCTTAAGCACAAAGTGACCGAAGAGAGCCGCTATGAACGGGCTGGTCGAGGTGATGGCGGTAACAACTGCGACAGGCATTACCCTGATGCATGTGGTGTAGAGTATAGAACCCATTGCAAGACCGATCACAGCGGCTGCCAGCATGTAGCCCCACGCTTTAAGGGGGACTGCTTTCAGAGGCATCAGGACTGCGGGCCGGAATTTTACAAGGATGAGCCTGTATCCCCAAGCCATTATCAGCAGTGCGGCCGCCCTGTAGAAGGATATCTCGACAGGACCGAGTCCGGAAGCCTCCATGGCCATTTTTGTCAGAGGAGCTCCGATCGCCCACGCAAGTCCGGCTCCGATGGCAAATAGGAACCCTTTCATCAGGTTTGAGAGGCCGATCTCATCAGGGGCAGGGGCACCTTCATTCTCTTTTTCCTTCACTCCTCCGAATCTCAGCAGGAGAAGACCGGTTATGACTACGATTATCCCTGTGACGATCTGTACTGTTATCGGTTCGCCAAGCAAAAGCCATGACGTAAGGACGACAAGCATGGGGTATGAGTTGGAAACCGGCACTGCAAGACTTATTCCTATCTTTTTTATAGCGATGAAGTAGAGCACGTCTCCTACAAGATATCCCAGAAGCACATTGCCGCCTATGTAAAGCAGCGCTTTTGGAGAGAGGACTATCGGTATGCTTCCGTTTGTATGTATCAGGGCGAGAGCCAGGGTGAAAACAAAAAATGATATTGACCTGATGGGATTTATCTCGTTGGAGGTACATTTCGACAGCGCCATGCCCCGGGCCACCATTATCGGCGAAGCGGCCCACATTATAGCGACAACGAAACTAAGAAGAAAACCCCATAAAGGCATTCCGGCACCCCCTGCCAAATTGATATATTGTATACATTTTTCCCCTCCGATACAAGCCGGATATATATGATAAGCTCCGGTCGTTGTTCACGGAATGCCTTTAAATGGGACACGGATCACTTCAGAAAAATAATAATGCGAGAGGTATCAGTATGAAAAGAGAGATCACTATCCGGATCAGATAGATGACCGACATCTGCAGGAATGTTACCGGAATTGAAGAGTGCCACACGTGCAGCCCGATCTCAGTCAGGTTTATCAGTCCTGTTGCGGTCAGGCAGATGCAGAGAAATCTGGCCTGTTCCGAAAAAAGCATCTGTCCGTAGGCTACAGCAAGATATTGATCAACAAAGGCGAATACAGTTGCTCCGCCAAGGATTTTTGCTTCCGGTACACCCAACAGGCCGATCAGCCATGAGAAAGGATACGCGATCATATCGACGATGGGGGTCATGTCCGCTACAGCCATGAGTACAGTGCCGAAAGTTATCATGAGAGGGACAGTACCGAAGAGGAGGGGCACAGCAACTGAAAGCGTCTCGTTAAAATACATTTTCAAAGTCATATGGCGCGCCTTGTTTACCCCTCTCAGAAGCGCCCAGGCGAACAGGGAATGCCCATGTCTTTCTTCTGTCGGCAATACATCGTACGTCTCGATCCCCCCGTGGTAATTCTCGGTGATCGATCTCAAGGGCCATATTCTTGGGAGCAATACCGCCAGGAAAAACATTGTCAGGTAAACGGAGAATATTATCTGAGGGAAGGCATATCTGAAATCCAGAAGGGTCGCGATGGCGTAAATGTTGTATATCCCAGTGAGGGAAAAGCTTGTAACCATCACTGCAGCTTCCCTGTCGTTGTAATAGCCGGAGTGATGCATTTTTGCCGTGATCACTACAGCCATCGAACTGCTCCCGAGCCAGGAAGCGATGCAGTCTACAGCCGAACGTCCCGGGACTTTGAAGAGCGGCCTCATGACAGGGCTCGCGTAAACGGCTACAAACTGCACCAGGCCAAAGTCAAGCAGCATGGGCACCGCCATGGCAATTATAAAAGTCAGAATAATAAGTTTGGGGGCAAGGTTGAGGACTATCAGCTGTGCATCCCTGATGACGAAACCGAAGATGTCGGTGTTCCCCCACGCAGCTGCCATTGCTATTGGGATGCTTGAAAACCTCGCTATGAACCAGAAGGGATTGCAGATGAGGTTTTCCCTGAAGATCTGATTCCTCATGATCCACTCCGGTCTTATTGCCGTCGCTGTTACGCTGAGTATCACAGTGACAAGAGAGACAGCTACGACCAGACCGCCGAGATCATCCTTCAGCAGTGCCAGTAAATATTCTTTGCAGTGTCCGATAAGCGTGTTGACATTTCCGTGCCATTCAAAAGGGACTAAAAAAGCACAGACACCAAATGCAGAAGGGATCACGAAGAGGGAAATGTTTCTGGCTGTTTTAGGGAATCGCTCCACCTCCTTATTTGTGAATTATATCAGAATAATCAGACACGATAAACAAAAAAAATTCATAATAATATTTAAAATTTACCCAAAAACAAAATACCGGTCCCAATACAGAAGGGACCGGCAGATAAAAGCTGCAGCAAGTTTTGGATCCGGGCTATGTCAGCCGCCGAGATACGCCAGGAGCACTCCGCCCGCAAGCACGGAGCCGATCTGACCTGCGACATTCGCACCGACTGCATGCATCAGGAGATGGTTTGAGGGGTCAGCTTTCTGCCCTAGCTTCTGGATCGTCCTTGCCGACATCGGAAAGGCGGAGATCCCTGCGGCTCCTACCATTGGGTTGATCTTTTTGCCTTCCGGAAGGAAAAGGTTCAGCACCTTTGCGGTCATGACCCCGCCTGCAGTATCGAGGACAAAGGCGACAAGGCCCATCGCTATTATTATCATGGTGCTTACGTTTACGAATTTCTCACCCGTCATAGTTGCGGCGATAGAAAAACCAAGCAGGATGGTCACAATATTTGCGAGCTCGTTCTGGGCCGCCTGTGAAAGCCTTTCCGTGACTCCGCTCTCCCTGAGGAGGTTACCGAACATAACAAAGCCAAGCAGCGATACTGAAGCGGGCGCAATTATCCCGCCGAGCATCGTAACGGCTATCGGGAAGATTATCCTTGCCCTTTTCGTCACAGTCCTTGTTGGGGCCGGCATCCTCATTCGCCGTTCCTTTTCGGACGTGATGGCCAGTATGACCGGGGGCTGGATCATAGGCACCAGCGCCATGTAAGTATATGCGGCCACGGATATCGGACCCAGCAGATGGGGAGCGAATCTGGTCGAGACATATATCGACGTTGGGCCATCCGCAGCTCCTATTATTCCGATCGAAGCAGCTTCATAGACGTTGAAGCCGAGGAGGAGCGCTATACCCATCGTGAGGAATATCCCCATCTGTGCCGCTAGTCCGAAAAGAAAGACTTTCGGGTTCGCCAAAAGAGGTCCGAAGTCGCACATGGCGCCGACCGCTATAAGTATCAGCAGGGGAAGTATCTCAGTCGCGATGCCGAGCCTGAAGAGCATGGAGAGCGCGCCCTCCACCATCTCTGTTCCGGCCATCTGGTCAAGTGCCGATGACAGCGGCAGATTGACAAGAAGGGTCCCGAATCCCATTGGCAGAAGAAGGGTCGGTTCAAAGTTCTTCTCTATCGAAAGGTAGAGCAGGAACGCGCCGACAAGCATCATTACCATGTTCTGCCATGTGACCGCCGCGATCATATTTGAAAAGAGATCCAACAGGACGCACCTCCGGAAATTTCTGTAAGTTCAGGACAGAAGCATTCTACACCTGATACTCATCTTGGTATCGTCAAAGATACTTATATCACTTCCCGTTACAAATAAAAAGAGCTGTATCAGGAATCGGGGTCAATGTCTTTAAGGATCTCTTCAAGGGAGACATAGTCTATCTTTCCCGTTGAAAGCAAGGGGATATTTTCCATCGTCAGTATTTTTTTGGGTACCGCTATCTCTGCGACTCCGAGATCCGAAAGCGTCTGGCGCAGTTCGTCCCTCTTCAGTTCAGGCTTTGAGGTCACCAGCGAGAGCGTCTCACCTCTCGGGCCTCCCTTTATCATAACCACGGCGTGCTTGTCTTCCGGCCATACTTCAGAGAGGACCTCCTCCACTGCAGCGAGAGATATCATCTCGCCGCCTATCTTAGCAAACCTTTTCGCCCTGCCCAGTATCCTGACGAACCCGTCTTCATCGACGCTGACTATGTCTCCGGTATCATACCAGCCGTCTTTCGGAGGATCTATAACGCCAGGGTCCGTTGCCCTGAGGTAACCGAGCATCACGTTGGGTCCCTTGATCCAGAGCCTTCCCCCTTCGTGCACTCCCTCTACCGGCTCTATCCTGTATTCTATTCCCGCAACGAATTGTCCGACGGTACCGCTCCTGTGGTGAGCGTAGTAGTTGTTGGCAACGACCGGAGATGCCTCTGTGACCCCGTATCCTTCAGTTATCCTTATGCTGAACCTTTCGAACCATATCTCCTGTGTTGAGTGCCTCAGCTTCTCCCCTCCCTGCACAAGCATGCGTATCGTCGCGAAGTCATAGTTGTCCGATGCCGCCTTCGCATAGCCTCCAAGGAAGGTATCCGTGGCGAAAAGGAAAGTTATCCGTTCATCGTAACAGATGGTCGATATCGTTTTGTAATGCAGCGGAGAGGGATAGAAGTAGACGAATATTCCGAGAGTCACAGGCATGAACACTCCGCAGAGCCCGAATGAATGAAAAATAGGCATGGTGTTGAGTATCCTGTCTGACCGGTAGAAGTCGACCCTGGTGTACATCTGCGCATGGTTGGTGTGAAGGTTTTTGTAGCTCAGCACAACGCCTTTGGGCGCCCCTTCCGATCCGGATGTGAAGAGGATTATTGCCGGCTTGTCCGTTTCTCCTTCTACTACCGGGTTCGATCTAATAAAAATAGTTTTTAACGCAGCGGATATCTTTTTAAATTTGGTTATCGAGGGAGCCAGGTCCTCCAGCCATATGACCCTCAGACCCTCCTCTTCAACTGCGGTTATGAGAGCTTCAAGTTTTCCAAGATCAATAAACTTTCTTGACGTGACTACCGTCTTTACGCAGGCAGTTCGGCAGCAGTTCACCAATGAGCGGCCGCCAAGAGAAAAATTCAGCATTGCAGGTATCTTCCCCATTTTCTGGAGTGAGTACATTGTAACTACCCCTCCCAGAGAAGTCGGCAGAAGCACTCCGATATTGTCGCCCGCCATGTCTGCATTTTTCAGCACATCTTCGATGAGAAGCACCCTGGTTATAAATCCGTTGTACGTTATAGGCCTCTGCCCATGGTCGCAGAAGATCCTGAACTTGCCTCCGTATTGTTTTCTTGCGTCGAGGAGAACGTCAAAGAAGGGCTTTTCCTTCACTCTTGCTGCGAGAGATGCCTCATCCATGATCTTTTCAAGGGCCCTGCCGGCGGCTGCGGCCCTTTTAGGACCTGACATGTCATCAGGAATATCTATTTGTGTTGCCGGAAGGATCGTTATGGTGACTTTGGAAAAAAAACGCAGGCCGGGTTTGTGCTGGATGCGTGAAAAGGGGGTAAGTTCAGTGCCTTTTATGTTTATCGGAAGGATCTTTGCCTTTGTGTGGTCGGCTATCATTGCGACGCCCTGTGAAACTTTCATCGGATTGCCTATCGTGGTGGGCTGGAGTTCAGGGAAGATAACGCATCTTCCCCCATTCTTGAGGTGATTCAGGAAATACTTCAGTGTCAGCGGTGCGTCTGCGTCAAGTATATGAGTCTCTGCCAGCGGAAGGAAAAGGCTTATGAATCGTTTTTTTGTCAGCCTTCGCTCTATTGCAAAAGGGACCTTTTCAGGAAGGCATACTGCCAAAATAAGAGGGTCTATGAATGAGACATAATTTGGAGCTATCAACACTCCGTCTCCTGCTTTTTCCCAGTTCTCCCATCCCTTGATCTCTATCCGAAAAAAAAGATTCAGAAAAAACTTAACTATCATAAGCCACATTGAGCATTCCTCATTCCCCAAAAAGAAGATAATGGTTTATTATAGCATGGACAACAGCGGCTAAAAACCTCTGACGTTGAGCAGTTTAAACATTTCACCTCTTTTCTCTTTATTTGATAAGGAAAAACCAAAAGGGCCGCTGGAGCTTTACGCTTAACGGCCCTGAATATGTCCTCTTTACCTTCTGTTTTGAAAATTTCTCTAGAATTTCTTGAATATTGAGGGTTTGGCTCCGCAGATCGGGCAGGGGCTTGTCGACTCTTTGCCCTTGTGGATATAGCCGCATATCGGGCAAAGATAGTAATCCTGTCCCTCCGGTTCATTTCCGAGATTTGCCAGCGCTTCATCGTAGAGGCGCGCATGTACTTTTTCGGCTTCGTTGGCGTAATGGAAAATACGGGCTGCTTCGTTGTTTCCCTCTGCCTTCGCATCCTCGATCATCGGGGGATACATTTCGGTGAATTCATATGTTTCACCCTCTTTTGCCGCAACAAGGTTCTCGGCTGTTGTTCCTATTCCGCCCTTCGCTTTGAACTCCGCAAAAGCGTGTATGGTCTCGGCCTCAGCCGTAGCCCGGAAAAGTCTTGCCGCACTGGTGAAACCCTCTTTTTCCGCCTGTGCCGCGAAGCAGAGATACTTTCTGTTGGCCTGTGATTCACCTGCAAATGCAGTTGCGAGATTTTCATTTGTCTTCATTGATCTTTTCCTCCTATTGGTATTTATATTATTTTTAGTCTTCCGATTTAATTTAAAACGATTTTAGGTTAACCCATAATAAGGTCAATGTCAACTAGAATTCTACCCCTTTTCTTGCCAGGACCCCCCTGTTGTAGGGGTGTTTGATCTCCCTCATCTCTGTAACAAGGTCTGCAAGGGCAATAAGCTCCTGATGCATTCCTCTTCCGGTCAGGACAAGTTCCATTCCGAAAGGTCTGTTTTTTACAAGTTCGGCTACAGATCCAGGGGAAACAAGTCCGTAATCGATCGCAACATTAATTTCATCAAGTATGAGCATGTCGCAGCAGCCTCCGTTTATGACTTCGCGCGCTTTTTCCATGCCCCTTTCAGCCTCTTCATAGTCCTTCGGCTGTTCCCTGCCTTTGTAGACGTAGTCGGATCTGCCGGTCTGGATGATCTCCAGCCCTTCAAGCTTCAGTGCCGTCTTAAGTTCTCCGTAACTATTCCAGCCCTTCATAAACTGGATCACTTTTACACGGGCTCCGTGCCCCAGTGCCCTCATCGCGAGTCCAAGCGCTGATGTGGTCTTTCCCTTTCCATCTCCGGAATATATGTGGACAAGGCCCCTTTCGCCAAACATCAGCTGCTCTGTCCTCCGGCCTGCGCCTTTGCAGCCTCTTCCCTCTTCAGTCTTTCTATGGCGGCGTCTATGTCATAACCGCCCTTTTTGGCAACAGTTCCGTCCGTTTCGCTTTCTATCTCCGATTTCGGCTGAATTACTGTACCCTTCTCGGAACCGTCAGGGAACTTGGCTTTTGGATCAAGGCCGAGTATCTCGTTTCTGAGGTGCAGAAGCCTCCGGTCATCAGGAGGGTGTGAATTGAATCCGCTTGGCTGAGGCCTGCTGCCAACTTTTGAAAGCTTGAGCAACGCGCTGTAAAGCCCTACCGGATCCTCTCCCATCCTGTGGGCAAGGCGGACAGAATAGTCATCCGCTTCAACTTCCTGTTCCCTGCTCCAGCCGGAGTAAGCCAGGTTTGCGCCTACCCCTGCCGCAGTCTCAGCGATGCCTCCCCCGAGCAGCTTGCCAAGCAGAGTGGCGGCTACTGAAAGTCCTACCCCTCTCTTTACTGTGTCTTCATAGTGGTCAAGCTTTGCATGCCCGGCTTCATGGGCCAGCACCCCGTACAATTCGGCCTGGGTGTCAAGGATCTGAAGCAGTCCGGTCGTTACTGTTACTGAGCTGCCATTCGTGACCCAAGCGTTGGGGATCTTTTCCTCCTTCACGTTAAAAGGAAGTCCGTTAAGTTCTGTCGCCTTTGCAACGCGAGACCATACAGCTTTGGCATCCTCGGCGCTCAGTTTTGCCTCTGAAAGGCCGGGGGTAAGCAACAAGAGCACAGAAACCGCTAAAACTGCAAGCAATTTATTTTTATCGGTAAATGCCATTAATTTCGCCTCCGTGCCCTAAAAGCATAATTTTTACACACATATTGTCAATATTGTCATCTGATAAGGCTGTCGCCGCATCGGTAGTTTACGAATGCTTTTTGATAAAATTCTCTATCAGCTTCCATGAAATGCTCAGTCCACGGAATACATCCGGGATCTCGTCAGGTGCGAACCATGCTGCTTCGGTGACTTCCCTGCCGTCGACCTCTATCTCCCCGCTCTCCCATTCCGCTGTAAAGCCAAGCATAAGTGATCTCGGGAAGGGCCAGGGCTGGCTGCCAAAATATCTGATATTTCTGACTCTGATCCTTGTCTCCTCATACACTTCCCTTTTCACGCATTCCTCAAGGCTCTCACCCGGTTCGACGAACCCGGCCAGGACGCTGAACCTGCCCGGAGGGAAATTGACTCCGTGACCCATCAGAAGTTTTCCTTCCCGTTCGACCGCCACTATTATCGCAGGGGAGATCACCGGATAATATATCTCACCACAGGCCGGACATCTCATGGCTCCTTCTGCCGGATCATATTCAGTTCCGGTCCCGCAGACTCCGCAGTATCTGTTGGTCCTTTGCCAGTCCATCAGGTGGAATGCCTTGCCCGCCCTGAAAAATTCCCTCTCCTCAAAGGTCGGCCAGATCGATCTTCTCTCCATTATTACGTATCTGTCGGACAGCTCTGACTCCGGATCGATCTCCGCCCACCTATCCATATCCGGATGTTCCCTGTCAACACTTCCGCTCGCCTTGAAAAAGGGTTCCAGTTCCCTGTCTGATACCGTATCAGGAAGCTCTTTGCCGCCGCTTTTCAGCAGGATCTTCCCATTGCAGAAAATATAATATTTGCTCAAGACGCATCCTCCAGAGTCTGTTTATGTTGTTTCTCCCAAACTGCCCCCATTGTACTAGACGTATGTGCAAAATGACACTATCATAATCAAACATTCAATTTTTCAGGAGGTCGTTACCAGATGATAGAAAAGCTCGAAAATGTTACAGCAATTGCCAAGGCGAACGTATACTTTGACGGTAAGGTAGTAAGCCACACCATCTACACTGCAGAGGGCGACCGCAAGACACTCGGACTTTTCCTCCCCGGCGATTACGAATTCGGAACAGGCGACGCGGAGATCATGGAGATCATCGACGGTGTTTGTCAGGTACGCCTTCCCGGAACGACAGAATATATGGAGATCAAGGCAGGCGAGACTTTCAACCTGCCAGGCAACAGCAAGTTCGGGTTCCGCTGCTACGTACCTGTCCAGTACGTGTGTTCCTACATACCACTCAGCTGAACGGGCACAAGGCTAAATTACCGGTACTGAACGAGATCCTTTAAAGATGAGGATACGGTGGAGACCTCCGTATCCTCATCTTTTTTTTCATAAAAATTATTAAAGCTTAGCACTCTGTCCCTGCCTCATAACATTAGCATCCTGCAAGGATGACGATGCTGCGGCCTTTAAAGGCGCTCACCCGCTCACCCATTCTGCGCCGATGCAGCAGAGAGTGCCGATGCCAGGTCTTCCCTGATGTCCTTGAAATCCTCAAGGCCCACGCTCAGTCTTATAAGGCCCTCGCCTATCCCCGCAGCCGCCCTCTGTTCAGGTGTAAGCTGGCTGTGGGTAGTACTGGCAGGATGGATGACGATAGTCCTGGAGTCCCCGAGATTGGCCATATGCCCTATCAGGTCAAGGCTCTCAATAAACCTCTTTCCTGCTCGGACTCCTCCCCTGATCGAGAAGGCCATCATGCCGCCGCAGCCATTCTTCAGGTATACCTTTGCCATATCATTCTGAGGGTGGCTTGCGAGACCGGGATATCTTACCCATTCGACCGAGGGGTGTTTTTCCAGGTACTCAGCGACTTCCACAGCATTATTGCTGTGCCTCTCCATCCTGAGCGGCAGAGTGCCCAGCGAAAGATAAAGAAGGTATGCGTCAAAGGCCGACTGACACCCTCCAAGGTCGCGGATCAGCGCCATGTGCAGCTTCGCATAAAGGGCAGAGGGTCCGAACTTATCGGCGAATACTATATCATGGTAGGCAGGATCAGGCTTTGTTATCCCTGGAAATTTGTCTGGGTATGCCGACCAGTCGAAATTGCCTCCGTCTATTATCGCCCCTCCAATAACGTTGCCGTTGCCGGAAATATATTTTGTTGTCGAGTGTATAACAGCATTTGCACCCCACTCTATCGGCCTGCAGAGGACGGGTGAGGCAAATGTGTTGTCGATTATCAGCGGGACTCCCTGCCTTTTAGCTATCCTGGCAAGTGCTTCCAAAGGTGCCACGTTCATCATCGGATTGCCTATGGTCTCTGTTATTATCCCTCTTGTTCCGTCGTTTATCGCCTGTTCCACCTGGCAGGGATGGTCGCTGTCAACGAGTATGGTTTCGATGCCGAACCTCGAGAAGACGTTCTGCAAAAGGGTAAGAGTGCCCCCGTATATCTTTCTTGAAACGACCACGTTGTCTCCTTTGGAACAGAGGGCGGCTATGAGATGAGTAAAGGCTGACTGCCCCGACGATAGCGCTACGCATCCGCTCCCTCCCTCAAGCGAGTTGAGTCCCTCTTCGAAAGCGGATACAGTAGGGTTGGAAAGCCTGGAGTAGATATGCCCTTCTTCAGCCAGGCTGAAGAGTCTCGCGGCGTGGTCCGTATCCCTGAACTGATACGCAGAGGTCATGTAGATCGGGAGTCCCGACGCTCCTGTGGCGGGGTCACACTTCCATCCGCTGTGCAGTGCTTTGGTCATCATTCCGAAGTTTTTCTTTTTTTCCGACATACCCATTCCTCCCCTTTGGAGAATAGAGACCGGGGCTCATAATGAGCAGGCCCTGTCTCAGTCATAGTTTTCCCCCGACGATCAGACAGCTGGCTTTTCTTGGATTTATTGCTGAAGAATGGCGTCCGGCAGGGAACATACTCAAATTCAGTCCGCGATATTAGCGGAAATTCTAATCTTCACCTATAATAAAGTCAACAAAGGCGGTCAATGTTCAGAAAACCGGTCGTTTTTACTGTACAAGCGTTGATTTTATGTCTATAGTAATTGCCATTCTAAGATAATCATTATGGGGGGCGTTTCATATGCAGGAAAAAGTTTGGGTGGTAACTCACATACAGGGGTTGGAAGTTACTGATGCGAGCGTATTTGACAGTGAGGCGGATGCAGCGAACTATGCTGAGGAGATGGCGGCAACAAACAGCGGGACTTACAGTGTAGTTGAGTCAGTGCTCAACAGCCGCGGAGCCATGGAGGAGGACTCGATACGCTGGGCCTCTCTGCCTGAGTTGGGTGCGGACTGCATTGAATGCCTCGTTGAGGAACTGGCCGAGGGACATGAAGAAGAGTTTGATGAAGATGCCTGCGCCAAGTTCTTCGAGGAAAAGAAGGAAGAGCTGCAGAAAAAGGCTGACGAGATGGTCCACGAGTATCTGCGCAGGGAACTCAGGGATTACATCAACAACGAACGAGTCATCCTGGGTTAGAGGTCCAAATCGCAGAGAGGCCGGCCGGATCAGCCGGCCTCTCTTTCTTTTGTGTACACTGTAAGCTGCTCGTAGTAAAATTCATGATCAGTTTTTACAAAAAAGGAGAATTTTATTGGAGTTCATGAAAGGTATCCCTCTTTTTGGGAGCATAGCAAACGCATTATTTATTATATGCGGAGCCCTCATCGGCCTTGCCGTAAGGAAAAAGCTTCCCCCCAAAATACTTGAATTGCCCGTACAGGGAATGGCGATATTTGTCGTATCGCTGGGATTTTCCATGTCGATCGGCACAAAACAGCCCCTTATAGTTATCGCAAGCATTGCGGCGGGATCTGTTCTGGGAGAACTTCTTGACCTTGAAGGAAAGCTGGAAAGAGGCTGTGCTGCTTTGGAATGCAGGTTCGGTGAGAGCGCAAAGGGCTTTTCTTCAGGTTTCATCGCGGCAAGCCTTATCTACTGCACCGGATCCATGGCAGTCCTGGGTTCCTTTGAAGAGGGACTTGGGGGGTATCCCTCTCTGCTGCTGGCAAAGGGCCTCATCGACGGACTGACATCGATAGCGCTGGCCGCTTCCCTTGGGTTCGGAGTCATATTTGCATCTGTTCCGGTGTTTCTCTACCAGGGAGCCATGACCCTCGCGGCAGTCTGGATACAGCCCTTCATGTCCGAAGCTGCGGTCCTGGAAATGAGCGCCACAGGAGGCCTGATGCTCGTAGGGATCGGGATCAATCTTCTGGGATTCATGAGGATCCGTGTAATGAACATGCTTCCCGGCCTTGTCATAGCTGTCCTTCTTGTACAGTTTTTCAGCTGACGGCCACAGACGGCATCGCCCCAGATATCAGGAGACAAACGGGAGACTTGTCAACTGTTAAAATAATATTAGTTGACAAGTCTCCCGTTTGAAGATATCATCTCCTCCATGAAAACACGCCGGATAATATACATCTCAATATTTGCCATACTCACTGCAATAGGAGCCAGGATCGCAATTCCACTTCCCCTTGTGCCCTTTACGCTGCAAACGATGTTCTGCATGCTCGCCGGACTGCTTCTGGGGCCCAAGTACGGGGCTGCCTCACAGGGGCTGTATATGCTGATGGGGCTTGTGGGGATACCTGTCTTCACAGGAGGAGGGGGACTTTCGTCCATCTTTATGCCCTCTTTTGGATATGTTGTGGGGTTCGTTGCATGCGCATGGGTGACCGGAACACTAACGCAGAGAATGTCTGCAGACGGACGCGCGCCGTCGGCAAAGGAATACGCAGCAGCAGCTCTTGCAGGTGTAGCTGCTGTATATATTTTCGGTCTTGTTCACCTTTATTTGATAGTGAATTTTTGGATGCCGGGAAATGGCATGCCTCTCATGAAGGTCCTCTCCGTCGGTTTTTTCAGCACGATCGGAGGGGATATTATCAAGGCCTTCATATCTTCTGTAATTGTTCTCAGGATCAGGAAGACCACAGTATTTTCTGGTATCTGAGCTAAGCTCCCTTGCTGATATATTCCTTAATTTTTTCAAAAGTGGCTTCGCTTATGACATGCTCTATCCGGCAGGCGTCCGTGTCAGCTGTCTTCTTCTCGACTCCGAGCATGTCCACGAAAAATTTCGAGATTATCTTGTGTCTCTCATAGATCGCATTTGCCATCACAAGGCCCTTTTCGGTCAGAACAAGTTCCCCGCTGTGTTCCATCACTATCAGGCCCCTTTTTACAAGGAGTTTGACCGCCCTGCTGACGCTCGGCTTGGCATACCCGAGTTCATTCGCAATATCTATGGAACGGACTGTACCGTTCCTCTCCCTTAGGATCAGTATAGTCTCAAGATAGTTTTCGCCTGATTCCTGCATTCCGTCCAACCTCTCATTCGTAGTCAAGTTCAAGGCCTGCGCCGACTTCTTCGACCTTAAGCGATGCACCGAGCTTCATTTTAGCCTTCAGGTCGGTGCAATGGCAAGGGCGGATCGTCTCCGGTGCTGCCTTTGTGAGTCCCTTTACCGTCCTTTTCATTATCTCTTCGTCTGCGTTCTGCAGGTGGAACCCTCCTATGACGTCCAGGATCCTCGTCGCTCCGGTCAGCTTTACGGCATAGTCGATCACATTACAGATACCGGAGTGTGAGCACCCCGTTATTATGACAATTCCCGCTTCAGCTTCGTATACCAGCGCTGAGTCGTCAGAACATGCATCCGGGACCCATTCGCCGTCTATCAGCGTTTTGCCTATTGTTCTCCTGGTGCCGTCCTTTGCCGGTATCTCCCCGAGCCAGAGCAGCCTTTCCGTTATCCTGACCGGAGCTGAGCATTTTGTAATGTTGAAATACTCACTGAGTACGTCTTCTCTTAATGTCATCCCGATCTCCAGGCTGCCGCAGCGCTTTCTTTCAAAAGCTCCCGGATGGGCGATAAGCCTCGGTCTGCCCGTCTTCATTGTTCTGTCAAAGTGCTGTACCAGGTGGTTGAGTCCCCATGTGTGGTCGTTATGCCCGTGCGAGAGTACCGCAATATCCATCCCGTTCAGGTCTGTACCCATTATACGGGCATTATTGATCAAGACGTCAGAATAGCCCGCATCGAACAGTATCTTCTTTCCATCGGACTCTATCCAGAAACTGAGACCCGGTTCGGCTGTAAAATATCTGTCAATGAGTGTATTATTGTCTACCAGTACCTTCAACTTCAGCATACCGACCACCCCCTGATGATTTTACATGATACGGAGGTCATCCGCTTATGGTTCTGAGTGATATTTATCAGCTGACACTTGCAATGCTTACAGGCCTGGCAGCCGGCTTTCTGAACGTCACGGCCGGCGGCGGCAGCCTCCTTACCCTTCCGATCTTAAACTTCATTGGACTTGATCTAGGTGTGGCAAACGCCACCAACAGGGTCTCGATACTGGTCCAGAACCTGTCTGCGATGAGGCATTACCATTCAAAGGGGGAGATAGACTTCAGGGATGCCCTCTCCTATGTCATCCCTGCAGCAGCAGGGGCAGCAGCGGGGACCCTGACGGCAGTATACATGCCCTCAAAGACATTCCGGATAATTGCTGCACTTTCGATCTTTTCTATGGGATACCTACTCGCCGCTAAGCCAAAGATGTGGGATGAGCCGAAGGGCGAACCGCTATCAATGCCGATGAGGAGTGCGGCCCTCTTCGCCGTAGGTATCTACGGGGGGTTCCTACAGGCCGGAGTAGGCTTTCTCCTCATCTGGGCCATTTCGGGAGGCTGCAGGAAAAACCTTAAAGAGGCAAACATACTTAAGATAGTGGTCGTAGCTTTTTACACCATGGCTAGCCTGGCACTTTTTGCATCATTCGGGATGGTCGACTGGAAAACAGCTTTCACGCTTGCCATCGGATCTGCGGCCGGAGGCAATGTTGGGGCGAGGTTCAACCTGAGCGCTGACATGCGTTATACGAGATGGATACTGACGTCAGCTGTCTTGGTCAGTTCGGTCAAAATGCTCCTGGACGCATTCCGTTAAGATGATGCGATTTTTTTTCAGCGGAAAAAGAGACGGTGTCGAAGGTTTTTTAAGATGGCTCAGAAGACAGGATGGTGACATCAGGTCAGCCCACACCATAAAACCCAGGGAGCCGAGTTATGGCGGATTCGGAGATCTGGATCCCGAGATCGTGGAGATACTGAACAAAAGAGGCATAAAAAAACTGTGGTCGCATCAGAGCAGCGCATTCAGACTGGCATCCTCGGGGAGGGACATCGTTGTGGTCACCCCCACGGCATCAGGAAAGACCTTCTGCTATGACATCCCGGTAGTTGACTCCATCCTTAAAGACCACTCAGGAAGGGCGCTCTATCTTTTCCCGACAAAGGCCCTCGCCCAAGACCAGCTTACCGAACTCAGGGAACTGTGCAGCGGACTGACTGTCGATATAAAGTCCTTCACCTATGACGGAGACACTCCCCCTTCCAAGAGAAAAGAAATAAAAAATTATGCGAACATAGTAATAACAAACCCAGATATGCTCAATACGGCAATATTGCCGCACCATCAGTCCTGGGCCGAATTTTTCAGGGAACTTAACTTCATAGTTGTCGACGAACTTCACACATACAGAGGCGTGCTTGGTTCCCATCTTGCAAACCTCTTCGTCCGGCTGCTCCGTATTTGCCTCCATTATGGGTCAGACCCTGTCTTCATATGCTGTTCCGCAACGATAGCCAATCCGGCAGAACATGCCGCGCTGCTTACTGGAAGGGCCGCCGTGCTTATTGACCAAAACGGTGCGCCCTCTGCTCAAAAGGAACTGATCATATACGACCCTGGGATTACCGACAAAAGACGGGAGATAAGAAGATCTTCGCTCTATGAGTCAGGAAGGCTGGCCTACAGGGCTATATCGTGCGGGATCAGTTCAATACTGTTCACCAGGTCCAGGATAAATGCGGAACTTCTGGTAGAAAGCCTGAAAAGGCAGCTGCATGCAGACGGCAAAAATCCCGATTCAGTAAGAGGATACAGATCAGGGTACCTTCCTGCTGAAAGAAGAGAGACGGAAAGGGATCTCCGGAACGGAAAACTCAAAGCCGTGGTAAGCACTAACGCGCTGGAACTGGGCATAGACATAGGCTCCCTCGACCTTGTCCTTATACACGGATTTCCGGGGAGCATAGCCTCCGTCTGGCAGCAGATAGGCAGGGCAGGAAGACGGAACAGCGTCTCAGCTGCAGTCATAATCCCGTCAGCCCTTCCCGCAGACCGGTTTCTCGCAGAGAGGCCGGAATGGCTCCTCGGAGCATCCCCCGAGAGGGCGAGGATAGACCCGACAAATCCGTATATCAGGCTTGAACATATCAAATGTTCAATATACGAACTGCCTTTCAGGGAGGATGAGGCCTTCGGAGGAGAAAACATCTCAGCCATCCTGGAATTCCTGTTCAGGAACGGGGCAATAGACGCATACGAAGACCATGGATGCAGGATCTACTCATGGAATTCAGACCTGTACCCTGCCTCATCCTTTTCAATAAGGAGCGCCTCTGGAGAAAAATATGACATCATCGAGACAGATCCTCCGCACAGACCGCGGATGATCGGGACGGTGGACAGGCACTCGGCAGCGTCAATGATCTTTCCGGGAGCCGTATATTTTCACAACGGAACGAGTTATTCTGTTGAAAAGGTCGACCACGGCGATATGAAATGTTTCGTCAGAAGATCATGCACGAACACATATACGGAGGCGAAACTCTTCGTAAGAACCGTTATAGCCGAACAGACCGAATCATCCGGCCTGTTTGCCTGGGGTGATACCAGGGTAACGGTCCTGTCAGGCATCTACAAAATCATTGACATCGGGACCCGAAAAGTCATGGGACACGGAAAGGCAGAGTTCCCCGATGAAAGCATGGAGACCACTTCGCTTTGGATAAAAATGCCCGCTGAGGCTATATCAAGGCCCGGCCTTCAGACTGCGATGGAAGGTGTGGCAAACCTCCTAAAAAACCTGGCTCCCCTTTTCCTGATGTGCGACAGCAGCGACATTTATGTAAACACCTCCGTCAGCGAACTCAGCCTCGGAGAGCCCGCCATATTTCTCTCGGATGCGTTTCCCGGAGGTGTAGGGCTTGCGGAAGGAGCCTACGGCTCCGTCAGACTGATCCTAAGGGCCTGCAGAGACCGACTCGACTCATGCAGGTGCAGGGAGGGGTGTCCCTCCTGTATCGGGCACGGCACGAATGGCGTGAGGGCAAAGGATATGGCAAAAGAACTGCTTGATGATCTTCTTGAATATTAAAAAGGAATGAAGGCGCCAAGGGCCGCAACAGTGACGGAGAACAGGAAAATTCCAATGTCAGCCACACTGATCGGATAGTTTTTGTATCCGCTCTTCCTCGTTCGGAGGTTGAAGCCGCGAAGTTCGGCCGATATTGCCGCGCCCTCGATCTTCCTCACCGATGTCACGAGCAGTGGCACGCAAAGCGGGAAGATCAGCCTTATCTTTTTGAATATGTTTCTTGTATCGAAAGATACTCCCCGAGCTGTCTGAGCTTCCATTATCCCTGACATTGCGGCAGTGAATACGGGAATGAACCTTATCGCGGTAGTCAGCGAGAAGGCATACTTGTAGGGTATTCCTAACGTCCCGACAAGAACGTTTGACAGATCGTTCATCTTAGTAATGGATAGCATCAGGGCAAGGGGCATAGTAGCTCCGATCAGCCTGAGCACCATCATCAGCGAAAAAAGGACTCCCTTGTCAGTGACCCGGATATTCAGAGGGAGTGAAAGGATGATGTTTCCCTCTCTTATAAAAAATACCTGGATAAGGAAGAGGAGTGCACTCAGCTTCATCAGGGCTTTCAGCATAGAGAGAGCTCTGCCTGATATTCCGGCCGAAGCCGCCATTGCCAGGTCAAGAAGGATGATGAAGAGGCAAAAATAAAGACTGTCCGTCACGAAGCATGAGACACAGAGCATCAGTGATAAAAAAAGCTTGGCAAGCGGATTGAGCCTGTGAAGGAAGGAATCTCCCGGTGAGTAGTCGAGAAAGCCGCCCATTACCTTGGATTCCCGCTCTTTTCCCTGACAGCCGATACCATATCCTCGACTGTGACCGCGCTCTCATATCCCTCACCAAGAACGAGGGCAAGGTCGGTTATCTGAGGAGGAAGGAGTGAGGCCCGTGCAAGGAGTTCCCTCTCCCTTATGATCTCCTTCGTACTGCCGTGTGCCAGCAGCACACCGTCGTTCAGCACCATTACATCTTTTGCAAAATCCTGAACTATCTCCATATCGTGGGATATCATCAGCACGGTCGCTCCCTTTCTGTTGATCTCGCTTATGCAGTCCATTATGTGCATGCACTCCCTGTAGTCGAGGCCCGTGGTGGGTTCGTCAAGGATAAGCAGTTCCGGTTCCGCAGCCAGAATGGAGGCCAGGACAAGCCTTTGCCGCTCCCCTCTGCTCATGCTGAAGGGCTCTCTCTCACCGTCAAGGGAAAATTCACTTATAGCCCTCTCACATCTCATCTCGATCTCATCTCTGTCTTCCATAACGCACTCCAGGCTGAACCTTATCTCATCACGCACACTGTTTTTGCATATCTGCCTGTCCGGATCCTGGAAGAGGAATCCTGCAAATTTTGCTATACGGCTCGTCCTGACCGAAGCTGTATCAAAGCCGCCTGCCCGCACTGTGCCGGAGACTGGCTTCAGAAGACCGATGCACAGCCTTGCCAGGGTCGACTTTCCGGCGCCGTTGGCTCCGATCAGGGCCGTAAAATCTCCCCTCTTTATCTCAAAAGATACGCCGTTGATTATCCGCATGCCGCCTGCGGAGTACGAAACGTTATCAAAAAGTATCATCCCGTTATGCTCCTCACCATAGCTTCTGCCTCAGGGATACTGACGGGGATCGGCCCGTCGTACAGCCTTTCCTCCCTCAGCCTGTCGGCCAGCGTCACTACCCTGGGGCAGTTGACTCCGGCCCTCTCCATCTCCCTGCTGTTTGTCAGGACCTCTGCCACCGGCCCTTCCAGAATGATCCTTCCCCTGTCCATCACTGCAAGACTGCCTGCAAATTCGCACAGCAGCATTATTTTCTGCTCGACTACCACGACGGTGATACCGTGTTTTTCATTTAGCTCCTTAAGGAGAAGGAATATCTGGCGGCTGCTCCTCGGATCCAGCTCACCGGTCGGTTCGTCCAGGATAAGTATTTCGGGCATAAGGGCAATGATCGCCGCTATCGCTACTTTCTGCTTCTGCCCTCCGCTCAGGGTCGCTATGTTTCTCTCCCTGAGGTTTCTGATGCCCGTCTTGTCCAGGGCATCAGTGACCCTCTTTTCGATCTCATCACGCGGAACAGAGAAATTTTCAAGACCGAACAGCATCTCGTCCTCCACCACGGAAGAGACCATCTGGCTTTCAAAATCCTGGCGTACGCTCCCCACCTTCCGGGCCAGGGCCTCAGGCCTGTTCTCTATGGTGTCTGAGCCGTCCACCTCGACAGAACCGTAGAACTCTCCACGGAAGTGGTGGGGAACTATACCGTTGACCGCATGGAGCAGCGTCGTCTTTCCGGCGCCGCTGCTCCCGATGATCCCTAGGAAGTCCCCCCTCTTGACAGTGAGGTCTATCTCTTTCAGTGCCTCTTCCCTGCCTCCTTTATATTTGAAGGAGAGTCCCCTGATCCTTATCATTGTTGCTTCCTAGCCTTTTTTCAGCGCGAGCTTCAGCGGGACATAAAGTATCTGTACGATCACAGAATTTATAGCCGCGGTGCCGAAAATTATGCCAAGGAATATCGCGAGCGGGACTGGCTTTACATCAGCTCCGGCATAGAAGATCAGATACATGGCGGCAATGAAGGTGAAACCGCTGGCAAGGGTGCTTATGAACGTGCTTATGACAGGCAGCGGAGAAAATCTGCCCTGTCTTGTAGGTATGTACATGAAGGCAGCCATCACAAGTGCGCCCACAAGCTCACTTATAAAATTGAGGTAAGGCGTTCCGGGGAAAAACTGGCATATCGCCCCCGCCAGAAGGCCGATGACGGCCGCTTCTTTGAATTTCGGCCTTATGATAAGTATTGAAAGGCAGTACATAGCGATGATGAAGTTCGGTTTCATTCCCATAGAAAACATCGAACCCACAAAAAACTTGAGGACCGCCCCTGCCGCAAGGAGTACTCCGACAAGGATAACATCCGATATTGAAAGACCCTCTTTCTTCTCTGCTGCCGCAACTCTCTGCTCTCTTAGCTCCGCTCTCTGTTCCATATCCACCATTCCTTTCTCGTCCTGACTCTTCTCTCTTCTCTTCTTGCTTTGTGCTGTCTTCCGCGCGATGATTCCCTGTATAAAAAAATCTGCCCTTTGAAATTTCAAAGGACAGATATAACGCATCTGCGGTACCACCTTAATTGGTCCGTAAAGGACCCGCTCTGACGGATGTGCAGTCACACATCCTGCCGTTTACGCCGGCGTACGTCTCGGATACTCGGCTCTCGCCTTTGGCCTCGCCCTCTGTGGTCCATTTGCCGATCTGCATTTCCGCAGGGTTCTCATCATCCCCCGCTCTCTGTAGGCGCACGAAACGGTTTGATTTCCACTTCATCAGTTTGGATATTGGTTATATTGGGGTGCAAATTACCATCAAAACATTTATTTGTCAATACTGATCCCGAGCCCTGATCCCGAGCCCGATATTTTTTAAGATCTTACTTTATTTAAAAAAATAATTAAAAAATAATATTTCTGACAAATGATCCTTCACATCCGGACTTTCTCTGCTATGATTTTACCCATGCAAAGGAAGTGGTGATTTTGGAAGCACCATCGAACGGAGAGAACGCGGCTGCAGTGATTTTTGAAAGCCTCGGTCTTGCGAAATACAAAGTTATATCGATCACCGGCGGAGGGGGCAAGACATCCCTTATGTTCGCACTGGGACGGCACTCCTCAAAGGATACCTTCACCATTCTTACCACTACGACTAAGATATTTCCTCCCCAAAAGGATGGATCTCTCTTCGCAATGACTGCGGGGACCGAGGACCTCATCAGAACTCTGTCCGGTATCGGACCCTCGGCATCCATGGTGACAGCGGCCAAGGGGAAGGTAGGAGAGAAGCTTAACGGATACGATCCGGAAGAAATTGCGGAAATCGCATCAGGGTGCCCGGTCGGCAGGATCATAGTCGAGGCTGACGGTTCCAGAGGCCTCTCCCTGAAGGCGTATGAGGCGTGGGAACCCCCTGTTCCGGCTGTTACGGACTGTCACTTTATTGTTGCAGGCGCGGACATCTTCACATCTCCCCTCTCTCCTGCCAATGCCTTCCGCTTTGACATCATCAAGGAAAAGTTTTCTCTTCAGGCAGGCGAAATGATATCCTTGGCCAACTGTGCTGCGCTGCTCTCAAACAGGGAAGAATATCTCAAAAACTCTCCTGAAGCAGCAATGAGGATCCTCTTCATCAATAAGTGCGACCTGCTCACTGACGAAGCAATTGACAATATATATGAAAAAATCCCACTTTTGCTTAAGGGTTACGACTATCTGGCAATGGGATCGCTTAAAATGGATGCCATCTATAAGGCGAGGAAACTGAAAAGATGAAGGCGATACTTCTTGCTGCCGGACTATCAAAAAGGATGGGGGTCCAGAAGCTTCTTCTCCCCTTCGGTGATAGCACTGTGATAGAGACAGTACTCGAAAATATGCGGGGAGCAGGTTTCTCAGAGATCATCGCGGTTTTTTCCAGTGAAGTTCATGATGTCCTGGGAGATTTGGGAGATGGCATCCGTGCTGCTGTAAACCCTGCACCCGAAAGAGGACAGTCAAGTTCCCTTTCCATTGCGCTTGAAATGCTGCCCGACGGCGAGGATTTCTGCATAATGCTCGGAGATCTCCCCCTGGTCGGGAAGGATGAAATGATAAAGCTTAAGGATCGCTTCTCTGGCATACCGGAGGACAGGACGGTCTTTACCCCCTGCAGGAACGGCGTCTTCGGGCACCCGATGTTTTACCGTGCGATATGGAAAGAGAGATTCAAAGCCGCACAGGGAGACGCCGGGGGAAGGAACATCCTCAGGGAGCACAAAGATGAAATCATGGCTGCCGAAACGTCTGACTGTCACTTCCGTGACATCGATACACCTGACGATTATGAAAAATTAGTAAATAAAAGCTGATCCATCTATGGATTTTTGGGGATAATCAGCTTATAATATCCCTGAAAGTTTTTTGCAACCGATTGCAGAGATCCTGCTCTGCTAAATCCCCTGGAGGTGTATCATGGCTAAAAAACAGTTAGTTTACGGTGTTGAGGATCGTCCGCCGACACCAATACTTATTCTTGCGGGTGCCCAGCATGTCCTTACGCTCTTCGGGGCAACGACTCTTGTTCCGCTGATCTTCGGACCGGCAATGGGAATGACAACGCAGCAGATAGGCGCTTTTATCGGATGTGTTTACTTTTCAATGGGTATAGCCACCCTCATACAGACCCACCCGAAACTTGGATCCGGACTGCCCATAGTTCAGGGCTCCAGCTTTAGCTTCATCCCGCCGATCATGACTATAATAGGGGCATACAAGGCAATGGGCCCCGACATTGTAATGCAGTATATCGGAGGATCCCTCCTGATCGGAGGCCTGGTCCTTTCGCTGCTCGGTTACAGCAAACTGATCGGCCATGTCAGAAAACTGATAACGCCTGTGGTAATAGGTCCGACGATCATGGCGATAGGTTTTACCCTTGCGCCTGTAGCGATACAGTTCAACGCGGCCAACTTCTGGCCCATTTCCCTTCTCGTCGTGGCGCTTGTATTCTTCTTCAGCCTCTGCAGCAAAAACAAGTACTGCAACATATTCGCCGTACTTGGTTCAATTGCGATCGCATACGCAATATGCCTGACGCTTTCGCTTGCGGGGATATTCGCTGAAGGTCACCCAGCTTACGTCAACCTAAGCAGTGTGGCATCGGCCCCCTGGATCCGCTACAAACTCTTCATGCCGTGGGGAGTCCCAAAGTTCTCCGGCTTGGCAGTCGGAGCGATCTCTGCGGGATTTTTCTGCGTAATGATCGAATCGATAGGAGACTACCATAACTGCTCCTTCGCGGCGGGAATAGACGATCCGACTCCTGAACAGATCAACAGAGGCATCGGCGCCGAAGGGATAGGCTGCGCCATCTCAGGAATTTTAGGGTCCGTCGGCACCACCTCCTACACTGAAAACATCGGACTGATAGGGCTCACCGGAGTCGCCAGCAGACACGTGGTAAGGGCCGGGGCTGTGATCCTGATCCTCCTCTCACTCGTCGGAAAACTGGGAGCCCTAATAGCGACAATGCCCTCCCCTGTAATAGGCGGAGCGTACATAACCCTCTTCGGCACGATCGGTGCGCTCGGGATCCAGAACCTCATGAGGGCGGATATGGGAAGCCAGAGGAACGTCCTTATCGTAGGATTCTCCTTCCTGATGGCGCTTGGACTGCCCGGCTGGGTCGAGCCGAACCAGGCCCTTTTCACCGGAGCGCTCGGCAGTACCTTCGGGGGCATGATCTGGGCTATCATGAAGACACCGATGGCTGTTGCAGGAGTCCTTGCCGCAATATGCGACAACATCATCCCCGGGACCGACGAAGAGCGCGGGATCAAAAAACAATAAGTTAAGACAGCAGAGATCACATAAGATCATTTCGGGATCCCTATGTTTCGGGGGTCCCGAAATTTTGCATTCTGATATTTAATTAATCCCCTCTTTAAACTATAATTGTTCTTCGGGTGTCCCATCTTAAAAGCAGATCTGGCAAAAAAAATCGACGTTCATCACATACACGGCATTATTTAAGACTGCATTCAAATCAAACAGGAAGGTGCTGCGGCCTTAATGGAATTTTCACAGAAAAAAAAGAGGTTCATTGTCATTGGAATAGCCATTCTTATCCTAACGGTATATTTTGTTCCTCTGGGATGGCACGGACTCCTTGAGCCGGATGAAGGAAGGTACTCCGAGATCCCCAGGGAAATGGTCGAATCGGGGGATTTTGTAACTCCCAGGCTGAACTACGTAAAATATTTTGAAAAACCTATACTCCTATATTGGATGAATGCCGCAAGCTTTATGGCTTTGGGCGAGAATGAGTTTGCTGCCCGCTTTCCTACTGCTCTCAGCGGAGTTCTGGGAGCGCTTGTAACTGCCCTTCTCTGTTCTGCAGTCTTTGGCAGAAGGGCCGGTGCGATAGCAGGTGCAGTGACCGCACTCTCCCTTTTATATTTTGCCATCGGGACTATAACGCTTACCGACATGCCGCTGTCTCTCTTTTTAACTGCGGCGCTTTCTGCCTTTTATTATGGGCACATCAAAAACGACAGACGCTGGTTCCTCGCCTTTTACGCATCAGTGGCACTGGGACTGCTTGCAAAAGGCCTGATAGCAATAGTCCTGCCGGGCGGGATAATTTTCTGGTATATAATTTTCACAAAAAAATGGCGCCTGATCCTTGATGCACTTTACCTGCCGGGAATAGCGCTCTTTTTCCTCATAGCATTCCCATGGTTTTATATGGTCAGCCGTGAAAACCCTGATTTTCTCTATTTCTTCTTTGTAAGGGAACATTTCCTGCGCTATGCCACAAAAATACACAGCCGCTATGAGCCATTCTGGTTTTTCATCCCGATGATCCCTGTAGGACTCATGCCGTGGACCGGTTTTTTCTTCTCTCTTTTCAGCCGTGAAAGTGTTCTGAGATCCCCTGCAGACAAGGATACGAAGGATGCTAATATTTATCTGCTTTCATGGTTCACTGTCATTTTTGTGTTTTTCTCACTTTCAAGTTCAAAACTTATTCCCTACATCGTCCCCTGCTTCCCTCCTCTTGCTATACTCATAGCATCTGATATCGACAGGATGATAGAACGCGCGAAATGGCACGGGAAAGCGCTGATTTTCGCCATTGTCTCAGGAGGCCTCTTTTCTGCCGCTTTGATCGTATATACGTTTGTCGGAGGAAGGGTGGATCCATACGAGGCGCTCCCGGTAGCTCTTGCGATTTCTGCAGGCCTGCTCATAGGACCGCTCCTTGCCCTATTTATGACAAGAAAGGGAGACCGGACTTCCTACGAAAAAGCTGTAACAGCTCTGTGCCTCTCTGCACTGGTCTACATTGCAGCACACTACGGCATATACGATATGATGGGACATTCCCGTTCCACCAAAGGCATCTCGGAAGTGATAATGAAAGAAAAACTCCGTGATGAGACCATCGCAGTTTACGGTGAGATCCTTCAGGGTATACCATTTTATACAAAACAGCGTGTTATGCTGATAGACAGCATGGGAGAACTTGAGTTCGGCGCAGGAAAACCTGAAGGCAAAGGGTGGTTCCCCACCGCTGAAGAGTTCCTGCCTGAATGGAAGTCTAAAGACCGCGAATTTGTACTTGTAATAGAAAAAGAGAGGCTCCATGGTCTTTTTGAAGATGGGAAGACCTATGAAACAAAAAAAATCGAGCATGATGACTATATTATTCTTTTCAACAGGAGGCCCTAAAAAATGAGAAACGATTTCCTCCCTTTTGCAAAACCATCAATAGCAGAAGATGCAATAAATGAGGTAGTGGAGTCTATACGTTCGGGCTGGCTCGCAATGGGTCCCAAAACTATCCGTTTCGAAGAAAACTTTTCAAAATACACCGGTGCTTCGTGGTCCCTGTCGGTAAATTCAGCCACAGCCGGACTTCACACAGTCTTGCTTGCCCTTGGCATAGGACCGGGCGACGAGGTGATAACCACCCCGATGACGTTCGCGGCTACAGTGAACACGATAATGTTCGTGGGAGCGAAGCCCGTCCTGGCAGACATCGACAGGAACACACTGAACATTGACCCTGACAGAATCGAAAAGGCAGTTACTAAAAATACAAAGGCGATAATACCTGTACATTTCGCGGGAATGCCGTGCGACATGGACAGGATAGAAGCAATTGCAGAAAAATATGACCTCGCTGTGATAGAAGACGCCGCACATGCCCTGGGAGCATCTTACAAGGGCAGAATGATCGGTGCAGACAGGGGAAAACGCAGGGCATCGGTATTCAGCTTTCACCCCACGAAAAACATAACTACGGGCGAAGGCGGCATGATTTGCACCGGAGACGAAGAAATGGCTGAAAAAGCAGCCGTCCTGAGGCAAAACGGTATGTCCAAAGGGGCCTGGAACAGGTACGCGGCAAAGGGAAGTGCCAACTACGACATATTCTTCCCGGGTCTGAAATATACGATGATGGACATCCAGGCAGCTATAGGAGATTCACAGCTGAGAGAACTCGCGTCATTCAATTCAAGAAGAAAAGAGATCGTCTCTTTCTATATGGAAGAACTTCCAAAAGCCAAAGGACTGATCCTTCCAAAACCTGCACCATGGAAGCACGAGCACAGCTGGCACATTTTCACTCCCTTCATTGATATCGACAGCCTGGAGATGTCCAGGGACGATTTCATGTCTGAAATGAAAAAGAGAAATATAGGAACGGCCCTCCACTATCAGGCAATACATCTTTTCACCTGTTACAAGGAAGCGACCGGACTGGACAGGGGAAGCCTGCCTGAGGCCGAGTACGTCTCCGACAGGATAGTTTCGCTCCCTCTCTTCCCTGCAATGACAGACAAAGACGCGAGGGACGTTGTCGAGGCCATTTTCGAAGTCTGCGGAAAGAAGAGCTGATATATGAAACCTGAGATATCAATTGTAATACCTGCCTATAACGAAGAAGAATCGCTCCACCCGCTGTTCGGGAGCCTCTACCCTGTCATGACGGACATGGGCAGGCCCTTCGAAATTATTTTCATAAACGACGGAAGCAAGGATTCGACGCTTGGAATACTGTACGACCTATATGTTTCACATCCTGAAGTCAGAGTGATAGACCTCAACGGAAACTTCGGACAGCACATGGCGATAATGGCAGGATTCGAGCATGTGCGGGGGGACATTGTTATAACCCTCGACGCAGACCTCCAGAACCCACCTGAAGAGATACCCAATATAGTTGCCAAAATGGACGAGGGGCATGACCTAGTCGGAACATACAGGAAAGGAAGACAGGATCCCCTCTTCAGAAAAGTGGCATCCAAAATGGTCAACAGGATCACCAACAGGATCGCAAGACTGAACATCAGAGACTATGGCTGCATGCTGAGAGGGTACAGCAGAAGGATCGTTGAGATAATAAATATAAGCAGGGAGTCTACCACCTTCATACCGGCGCTCGGGCAGAAGTTCGCAGCCAACCCGATAGAGATACCGGTGGCGCACAGGGAGCGCGAGATGGGCACATCAAAGTACGGGATCTTCCAGCTCATAAGGCTCAATTTTGACCTTATGACAAGCTTCTCGATAGTACCGCTCCAGTTCGTTACGATGGCAGGCATGCTCATCTCCCTGCTCTCTTCCCTCCTGGTCCTTTACATGCTTATCAGGCGTCTCTTCATCGGACCTGAAGCGGAAGGGCTCTTCACACTCATGGCAATACAGTTCATGCTGACCGGCATAACGCTTTTCAGCCTTGGGATAACCGGCGAATATGTGGGCAGGATCTACCGGGAAGTTAGCCGGAGACCCAGGTACTCTGTCAGGAAGATATTTGAGCATGAAGCCGGAGAATAACAGCAGGCCCAGGATAGCGGTATTTGCATACAGCGAGGTCGGAAGTGCCTGTCTTGATGACCTTATAAAAGACAATGCGAATGTCGTTGTTGTGTATACTCACGAGGACGATCCAGGCGAAGAGATATGGTTCCGCTCGGTAAAAGAGACGGCCCTCAATAATTCCATAGAAGTCCGAACTCCTTCAAAGATCGACAGCATGGAGACAGATCATTTGAGACAGATAGGGCCTGAACTGATCTTCTCATTCTACTACAGGGCGATGATACCCAAAGAGGTGCTGGATATACCCAGGCTTGGGGCTTACAATATCCACGGCGCACTCCTCCCTAAATACAGGGGGCGCGCCTGCGTGAACTGGGCAGTGATAAACGGAGAAAAGGAAACAGGGGCTACCCTACACGTAATGACGGAGTTTGCCGACAGGGGAGACATAATAGCGCAAAAGTCTGTCCCGATAAATTTTGAGGACACCGCTCACGATGTTTTTCTCAAGGTTACAGAAGCATCACGGGAAATATTGCTCTCCTCACTTCACTCACTTGAAAAAGGGACTGCAAAAAGATACCCTCAGGATGAGTCTAAGGCGACAAAATTCGGAAGACGCAGGCCTGAAGACGGAGAAATTGACTGGAATAGATCTGCCGGTGAAATATATAACTTTGTAAGAGCGCTTACACATCCTTTCCCGGGTGCATTTACGCACTGGGAAGGCAAAAAGTTTTTTATATGGAAAGCTCTCCCGGCCGAGGGCATATTTGAGCCGGGAAAAATAAAATCAGAGTCGCCGATGCTTGTAGGCACCGGCAGCGGATTGCTGAGGGTGCTTAGGATACAGCCTGAGGGCGGACCTGAAAGGGATGCTTAAAAATATGAAAAAAATACTTATTACCGGAATAAACGGCTTCATCGGAACTCATCTGCTTGAAGCCCTCTGCAGGGACGGCAAATGGGAAGTCCAGGGCTTTGACCTCAGGTCTGACAACCTAGGACCTTTCATGGATCATCCAAATTTCAAATTCACAGCAGGAGACATCTTCAAAGACGGAAAATGGCTCGAAGAGCAGGTGGGATCGTCAGATATAGTATTGCCGCTGGCCGGCATTGCAAAACCTGCCTATTATCTGCAGAAACCGATCTGGACATTCGAACTTGATTTTGAGCAGAACCTGAAAATGGTAAGGCTATGTTCAAAATATAAAAAAAGAATAATTTTTCCCTCCACTTCAGAAGTCTACGGAATGAGCGGAGACAGCAGCCTTAAAGAGGACGAAAGTCCCCTGATCACAGGCCCGATAAACAAAATGAGATGGATATACAGCTGCAGCAAGCAGATGATGGACAGGCTCATATTCGCATACGGGCAGGAGGAAGGACTCAGTTTCACCCTCTTCAGGCCTTTCAACTGGGTCGGCCCCCGACTTGATACGTTCAGGGACGCAAGCGAAAATAAGGCACGTTCCGTAACACAGATGATATACAACGTCCTTAACAGCGGAAAGATCTCTCTTGTCAACGGAGGCGAACAGAGAAGGAGCTTTACCTGGGTAGGCGACGGGATCGAGGGACTTGCCGCGATAATTGAGAATAAGGACAACAAGGCGGAAGGCCAGATATTCAACATTGGCAACCCGGACAACAACTACTCGATCAGGGAGCTTGCCGAGATGCTTATCAACGAGATGAAAAAATTCCCGGTCTACCGTGAAAAAGCCGAAAAGGCAGAGCTTGAGATCATATCAGCGGATGCCTATTACGGAAAGACATATGACGACATGCAGAACCGACTCCCATCAGTGGAAAAAATGGAGACCCTCCTTGGATGGAAACCGCGGACCGGAATGCGTGAGCTTCTGAACCGAACGATCAGCTGGTACGCGGACAGAGAAAACCTGGATTGAAAAAGCTCGCGATCAAAGTCGACATAGATACTTTGCGGGGATACCGGGAAGGTGTCCCTCAGATGCTTGACCTCTTTAAAAAACATGGTATAAGGGCATCGATATTTTTCTCATTCGGGCCGGACAATTCAGGAAAAGCGATCAGAAGGATATTCCGAAAGGGCTTTGTTTCCAAAATGATGAGGACAAAAGCTCCTTCCACCTACGGGATCAAGACGCTGATGTACGGAACTCTCCTTCCTGCGCCGATGATAGTCCCTTCCGCACCCGATATCTTTGTCCGTGCCTCTGATGAGGGACATGACTGCGGTGTACACGCCTGGGATCACGTCTATGTACAGGATGAGCTGCCGGGGATCGGCAAAAGCGAATTCCTTTCGCTTTTTGAAAGATCCTCTGAGATGTTTGAACGACTCTCAGGCAAAAAACCTCTTTCCTGTGCAGCGCCGGGATGGCAGATATCCCCCGTCAGCCTTGAAGTACAGGAGGAAGCAGGACTTGAATACTGCAGCGACACGAGGGGGCACTCTCCCTTCATCCCTGTATTCAGGGGAAGGACATATTCACCTGTACAGATCCCCACTACACTTCCAACGATGGACGAGATACTGGGACTTCCCGGTATAGACGACGATTCCATAGGGGATGTGTGGCTTAAAGGCATGGACAAAGAGTGGAACGTTCTCACTGTACACGCTGAGATGGAAGGGCTTTCAAAAATAGGTGTCTTTGAGAAATTTATTGTCAAGGCAAAGGAAAACGGGGCAGTATTCCATACTTTGGCGGACTACGCAAGAGACTCGGCCCCTATGGAAGAAAACATCAGGATAGGCACTATGACCGGACGGGCGGGTACTCTCGCACTACAGGAGGAGAAATAAATATGGACAGGATAAGCCTTTTGCTCCTTATTGCCTCAGCAATGACAAATGCTCTGGGCAGCACTGTCATGAAGCACGCCTACGGAGGCGACACCTCTATTGTCTCTTCCGGACTTATCACAGGCATACTCAAGATCCTTCTCAACCCCTGGATAATCATCGGGCTCGGGATGTTCGGGGTATCGTTCTTTTTTATGGCTGCGGCGCTCTCCAGGACTGATCTTACTCTTGCATACCCAATGATGTCCGGACTTGTTTATATCATCCTGCTGTTCGTCGGCTTCTTCATTTTTAAAGAAAAAATCACAGTGCTGAGGATAATGGGCATCGGAGCTATCCTCCTGGGTATTACGATGCTTACGATAAAAAGTTGAGGGGGATCTTTTGATATGAGGATCTGTTTTGTTGGCACCGGCTATGTGGGTCTCGTAACGGGGACCTGCTTTGCTGAAAAGGGCAATGATGTCTGCTGCGTCGACATCGACAAAAAAAGGATCGAAGACCTCAAGCGAGGAATAATACCCATATACGAGCCTGGACTTGGAGATCTTGTGAAGAAAAACATGAATGAAGGCAGACTGACCTTTTCAACAGACATCAAAGAAGGGCTTGAAAACGCCCAGCTCTGCTTCATTGCTGTCGGGACACCACCCTCAAGCGACGGAAGCGCTGACCTTGCACAGGTACTCAACGCACTGGACAGTATAGGCTCGTGCATTGACCATTCATGCTTCATAGTTGTCAAGTCAACAGTGCCGGTAGGCACAGGCACACTCCTCTGGAAGCGCATAAGAGCCCACATGCATGAAAGAGGGCTTGAGAAGATAAACCTCGAAGTCCTTTCAAACCCCGAATTCCTAAAGGAAGGGATGGCAATTGAAGACTGCCTACACCCTGACAGGGTAGTTGTGGGAGCAGTCTCTGAAGAAGCCCGTTCGATAATGCGCGAACTATATGCGCCATTTGTTACTGAAGACCGTTTGTTCCTTATGGACCCCTCTTCGGCAGAGATAACTAAATACGCGGCAAACGCGATGCTGGCCTCAAGGATCAGCTTCATGAACGAGATCGCTCAGCTCTGCGACAAAGTTGGGGCGGACGTCCTCTCTGTAAAGGAGGGCATAGCCTCGGACAGGCGCATAGGAAGCTTTTTTCTGAACGCCGGCTGCGGCTACGGTGGCTCATGCTTCCCTAAAGACGTACAGGCCCTTTGCCACATTGGAGAGGGACAGGGACTTGATATGACAATGGCTTCGGCAATAGACAAAGTAAACCGCAAGCAGAAAGAGCTGCTTCAGCTGATGATAAGGGAAAGGTTCGGCAGCGATATGGAAGGCCTTACCATCGCAGTTATGGGCCTTGCCTTCAAGCCCCATACCGACGACATGAGAGAGGCTCCCTCGATCTCTCTGATCAGAGGCCTCATAGACTGCGGAGCATCAGTGAGGGCATATGACCCCATAGCCATGGAACAGGCAGGCATGCTGCTCCCCAAGGATGTAACGTTTGCCGACGGCATCGAAACTCTGGTCGACGGCGTGGACGCGGCAGTTCTGGTGACCGAGTGGCCGGAGTTCAGGTCCCTCGACTGGGACAACCTTGCGCCATTGATGAAGTGCAGGATCGTATTCGACGGCAGGAACCTCTATGCCCCGGCAGAAATGAAGGGCAAGGGCTTTGAGTATTACTGCATAGGAAGGAACTGCAGGCCCCAGATGCAGTTTGACCAGCGCGGCTGCACAAAAAATATAAATGACAAAAAAGGACAGAGATGAGATGACATACCGTTCAAAAGAACTCGGACTCTTTTCAGGCAAGGGATCTTCTTCACGAAGGGCCATCTACAAGGGCTGCGGCTACGATGACGGAGACCTTAGCAAACCGCTGATAGGAATAGTAAACACTGCCAACGACGCGGGCCTCGGGCATGTACATCTTGACAGGCTGGCAAACCGTGTCAGGGCAGGGATCCTCCAGGCCGGAGGGACGCCCTTTGAATTCGGCACGATAGCAACATGCGGCGCGGTGCCGATCGGGATGCCCCACTTCAGGTATGAACTGGTGATAAGGGACGTCATCGCTTCATCGGTAGAGATAATGACGGGGGTGCAGCTCCTTGACGGCCTTGTTCTGCTGGCCTCATGCGACAGCATAATACCGGGCGTACTCATCGGAGGCATAAGGTCCGACGTTCCCTGCATAATGCTCACAGGAGGCCCGCAGGAAGTCTGCAAAAGCGAGGGGCACAGCGTAGTTATGAGCGAGCTGGACCAGCTTGTTTTCGGAGCAGACTACGCAAACGACGAAGCACGCGAAAAGATCAAATACCTGGAAGACCACGTATGCCCCGGACCGGGTGCATGCTCCCTCATGGGTACGGCCAACACAATGCAGATACTGGCCGAAGGCCTTGGCATGGCACTTCCCGGGTCCTCGACAGTTCCTGCTGTATCAGCGGAAAAAGAGAGATACGCAACCCAGACGGGAAGACGGATAGTCGAGCTGGTAAAGGAAAACATCAAGCCGAAAGACATTCTCACAAGGGAGGCGCTCCTCAACGGAGTCATCCTGACCATGGCGCTGGCTGGCTCCACCAATGCGGTGCTCCATCTCCTCAGCATAGCGAGGGAAGTAGGAGTTGAACTTACTCTGGATGATTTTGACAAGCTCTCTGAGACTGTCCCCGTGATCAGCCGAGTGATCCCTACCGGTAAAGCGACCGTGATCGACCTTTACAACGCAGGCGGCGTACCCGCTGTAATGGGCGAGATGAAAGACTTCCTTAACAGGGAGGCCCTCACCGTATCAGGACACTCTGTCGGAGATATCTGCGAGCTGAGGAGGTCATCTGACCACGCTGTGCTCACGACGGCAAAAGAACCGGTCTTCGCAAACGGAGGCATAGCTGTCATCAAAGGCAACCTTTCCCCGAACGGCGCGATATGCAGGACCACAACTATATCTGAGGCGATCAGGGTATTTGAAGGCCCGGCAAGGGTATTCCACTCAGATGAGGAAGCTCATTCCGCTGTCGTCTCAGGCAGGATCAAAAAGGGAGACGTAGTTGTCATACGTTACGAAGGACCAAGAGGAGCACCCGGGATGAGGGAGATGATGATGACTACGGACGCCCTTGTAGGCATCGGAATGGGCCAGGACGTTTTTGTCCTTACCGACGGACGCTTCTCAGGTTTCACCGAGGGCGCGGCTGTAGGCCACATTTCGCCTGAAGCCGCGGCAGGCGGCATCATAGCAGTAGTGGAGGATGAAGACATGATCAGGGTCGACATCCCCGGACGGAGAATAGATCTGCTGCTTCCTGAGGAGACGATAAAAGAGAGGCTTTTGAACTGGAAGCTCCCCCTCAAAAAATCAAAGGGGATCCTTGGCATTTACGCCAAAACGGCCTTGCAGGCCCATCTCGGCGCGATGATAGACGATACGGTCGAAACAGAAGGTCAGGTGACAGGGTAAATGCCCTGTCACCTTTTTTCTATTTATTCTAAAGCTCAAGCATCTTTTCATATTAAATTGCACTTTCTGTTCAAAAAAAGTACTTACAAATAAAACATTTTACAACACGACCAAAGGGGATTAAAATTATCGGGTTGATGCAAACTTTCTGAGAGGGTTTGATAAAATGCAGCTTTTCATTGAACAGCTTCTCAACGGTCTCGCTGCCGGATCCATGTACGCCCTTATCACACTGGGCCTTGCTCTTATATACGGAGTAATGAAGATACTTCACGTCGCCCATGCTTCAGTCTATACAGCCGGCGCATATACGGGACTCTATATCTACACCTCCACGGGCAGCATGCTGCTCGCTTTTGCCGGATCGATGGTTTTCTGCGCAGTTATCGGCGTACTGATCGAACGGCTCATTTACTACCCGCTCCTGAAATATCCGCCCTATGTGCCGCTTATCAGCAGCATAGCGCTGCTGATCGCCATCGAGGAGCTATGCAGGCTGGTTGCAGGCCCCGAGGTTCGCACATTCCCGGCAGAACTCCCTTTCCCTTCGCTCTCAGTATTCGGAGTTGCCATATCGTCCACCCTGACCGCCATATATTGCATCTCCTTTACCGTACTCCTAATCCTGTGGCTGCTTATGACAAAAACAGAACTGGGACTCGCGATGAGGGCGGTATCACAGGACATGGAAACGGCCTCCTCTTTCGGTGTCAATACCCAGGTGACCATAGCCCTTACATTTGTCATAGGATCGGCCATAGCAGCCGTGGCGGGGATACTTGTGGGGATCTACTACAACCAGGTCTATCCGATGATGGGACAGGTGCCTGCATACAAAACTCTGGCTTTCATAGTTGTCGGCGGCATGGGATCGGCTCCCGGAGCGGTGCTTGCCTCAATGCTCCTCGGACTCGCCGAGACCTTCCTCATAGGTTACGCGAACATTCCGATGCCGAGGGATGCCCTCGCCTTCATAGCCATGATAATCATACTGATGTGGCGTCCGACCGGACTTATGGGAAAGAGATAGGGGGCGCGTCATGAGCATCTACATGATAAATGTGGCAACACAGATAATCATCCAGGCCATTGCCGCATGCGGCCTTAACATCATAGTAGGCCACGCCGGACAGATATCTCTGGGTCATGCGGCTTTTGTCGGGATAGGAGCATACTCGAACGCGATGCTCACGACCGCGGGAGGCCTTACCTTCTGGCAGGCCCTCCCGGTGTCGCTTCTGATAGTCGGCATAGTAGGACTTCTATGCGGCCTTCCGAGCCTGAGGGTAAAGGAAGATTTTCTGGCTATCACTACCATTGGAATAAACTTCATCGTAGTAGCTGTCTTCCAGTACACTCCGGCATTGGGCGGCGCCCTCGGAATAGGCGGGATACCAAATGTCGAGTTTTTCGGCATGACCATAAAGGCAAGGCCCTTTTTCTGGCTCTGCCTTTGTTGCCTGGCTCTTGTACTGGCAATATCCAGGCTTTTCACAAAATCGTGGCTCGGACTCTCCTGCTTTGCGATAAGGGAGGATGAGACAGCGGCATCGAGCATGGGCGTATCACCGGTAAGGGCCAAACTCTCCGCCTTCGTACTGGGAACACTGATGGCAGGCCTTTCAGGCATACTTTACGCCCACTACATGAAGTTTATCAGCGCCGATTCCTTCACCTTCCCCTTCTCGGTCACGCTTCTCTCGATAACTGTCGTCGGCGGGCTCGGGACTTTCTGGGGGCCTGTTGTAGGTGCGGTGGTACTTGGTATTCTTCCCGAGGTCTTCAGGCCCCTTGTCGATTACAGGATGTTTCTTTACGCAGCACTCCTTCTCATGATGATAAGATTCCTGCCGGGCGGGCTCCTCGGCGGCTCCGACCTTCTTTCTGTAAAGAACCTCAGAAAAAGAAAAGCGGCAGCAACTAAAGGAGGGGATAAAAGTTGACCGATAAGATCCTCTCTGTAAAGGACCTGTCCATAAATTTCGGGGGACTCAAAGCGGTGGACAATGTCAGCTTTGAGATCGGCAGGCAGGAGATCCTTGGGCTGCTCGGCCCTAACGGGGCAGGCAAAACTACCTGTTTCAACATGATATCGGGGGTCTACAAGCCGACCTCGGGAAAGATATGGCTCAACGGAAGGCGGACTGACGGCCTGCCTGCACATCAGATGGCCTCACTTGGAGTAGGAAGGACATTCCAGGTGGTCAAACCATTCAGCGGGCTCAGTGTCGGACAAAATGTCATAGTCTCGCTTGGAATGCCCAATTATAAGAATTTCATACGTTCATGCAGATTCTGGCATACCAAAGCCAACGTCATGGCGGCCAATGACATCCTTAAAACCGTTGGGTTGGAACGGGAAGCTTCAACAAAGGCGGGACTGCTCCCCCTGGGAAATCTGCGAAAACTTGAGATAGCAAGGGCTCTCGCACTTAAGCCCGCGCTCCTTCTTCTTGACGAATGCTTTTCAGGCCTGAGACACGAAGAGATAAAAGTGATCGAGGATCTGATAAAAAAGATAAGGGAACAGGGAGTCTCGATACTTCTGATCGAACACAACATGCGTGTCGCCATGGGGCTTTCCGACCGGGTGGTCGTGCTGGATCACGGGAGGAAACTCGCAGAGGGCACTCCGGCGCAGGTATCTTCCGATCCTGCAGTCATAGAAGCATATCTGGGGAAGGGAGAGGGTGCCGATGTTGCTTGAGGTCAAGGATCTCTCCATCTCATACGGGGACATAGAAGCGGTCCACGGCATAAGCTTCGATGTCGAAAAGGGCGAACTTATCTCGATAATCGGGGCAAACGGCGCAGGCAAGTCGACCACGCTCAGGGCGCTCATGGGAGTCCAGGAAGTCAGGTCTGGCAGGATAACCTTTGAAGGAAGGGACATCACTCATATGCCTGCTCACAAAAGGGCACGCCTTGGCATAAGGATCGTCCCCGAAAGGGCAAGGTGCTTCCCTCAGCTTACGGTATTCGAAAATTTGCGGATGGGCGTATACGGCGAACAGGCTGCTCTCAAAAAGCAACTTGACGGCATATACGAACTTTTCCCTGTGCTCAGGGAAAGGAGCGGGCAGTATGCCAGCACTCTTTCCGGCGGAGAGCAGCAGCAGCTTGCGATCTCACGTGCCCTCGTCTCTTCCCCGAAGCTGCTTTTGGTAGACGAAGTATCGATGGGCCTCATGCCCAAGCTTGCTGCCCAGGTATTTGAGGTCCTCCGGGCACTCAATAAGGAGAAGGGACTCACGATACTGCTGGTCGAACAGAACGCACTCTCGTCGCTGAAGATCTCAGACAGGGGATACGTTCTGGAAACCGGAAACATAGAAATAGAGGGATTGTCTTCAGACCTCATCAGCGACAGCAGGGTGAGGGAGGCGTATCTGGGTTCATAGCATTTGTGCATTTCGGCAGACCTTTTGCAGCCTGCCTTATCAATCAAAAGGGGGAGTCAAAATGAGTAAATTTTTCAAATTGATCGCGCTCGTTTCATGTCTTGCCGTTCTTTGCTTCTCTGGGACCGCATTTGCCGCAGACACAATTAAGGTCGGCATGCTTGCCCCGCTTACTGGATTCGCCGCTGCAGACGGATTCAGCGCGTACGAGTCAGTGAAGCTTGCAGTTGAAAAGGTCAATGCCGGAGGCGGAGTCCTTGGCAAAAAGGTCGAGCTAATATGCTATGACGATGCAGCAGACCCCAAACAGTCCGTGCCCCTTGCGCACAAACTTATCGGACAGGACAGGGTAGCGGTGTTCGTTGCAGGATCATACAGCCTTCCGACAAGAGCCGTATCCGCCATTTTTAATGACGCAGAAATACCGCTCGTATCAGCCTATGCCCTCCACCCCGACATCACCAAGGGAGACTTTACTTTCAGGAACGGATTCCTTGGTACAGTTGAGGGAAAAGGGGCGGCTTACACAGCAGTGACCCTCCTGAAGGCAAAAAAGATCGCTCTGATCGTCAGCGACAATGACTTTGGGACTACCCTCACCCAGGGCTTCGAAGAGTTCATGAAGGATCATCCCGAAGCCAAGATAGTATCTCACCAGAAATATCCGATGAGCGAAAAGGATTTCAAACCCTACCTTTCAAAGATGAAGGCAGCTGAGCCGGATGCGGTCTTCTTCAGCGGATACTATTTCCAGGTAGGACCTGCGATGAAGCAGGCAAAAGAGATGGGCATAAAGGTCCAGTTCATAGGAGAAGAGGGGGCTGACTCGCCAAAGACGATAGAGATCGCCGGAGATGCAGCCGAAGGTTTCATCATGGTCACAAACCTCAACAGGGATGACAAACGCCCCTTTGTCCAGGAATTCCTGAAGGCATACCGTGAACGTCACAAGATCGAGCCTGACATGGTCGGTGCATCTGCATACGACGGATTTATGCTCCTCGTCAACGCCATCAAGCAGGCCAAGTCGACTGAAGGTCCTGCAGTGGCGAAAGCCCTGGCAAAAACAGCAAACTATGACGGCCTTACAGGACTCATCAAGGGCTTCACACCTGAAGGCGAAGTCGTAAAGCCGGTCCAGGTCCAGACGGTCAAGAACGGCCTCTTCCGTTACTACGGAGTCATAACGGATCCGAAACTTATCACGCCCAACAAATAAACTGCCGACGGACAGGAAGCAGGAGCCGGTCTCATTTCGGGACCGGCTCCTTTTTTAACTTTTTATTTTACCTGCCTCTTTGAGGAGCGCCCTTGCTGTAGGCGTCACTGCGAGGCCGCCTCTTGAAGTCTCACGGAGCGAAGGAGGGATCGACCTTCCTATCTGGCCCATCGCGTCGATGACCTCGTCTGCGGGGATCAGGGAAGTTACTCCGGCAAGGGCCATATCGGCGGCAAGCGCGCCAACCGCCACGAGGAGGCCGTTCCTCTTTATGCAGGGAGACTCCACTAGCCCTCCGACAGGATCGCAGACCAGTCCAAGCACTGATTTCAGCGTAAGTGCGACAGCGTTCGACACCGCGTCGCAGCTTCCTCCCCTCAGATAGACCAGAGCTGAGGAGCCCATTGCCGCTGCTGCCCCGCACTCAGCCTGACACCCTCCCTCAGCGCCGGCGAGCGTAGCCCTGTTCGCTATGATCTCCCCCACAGCCCCCGCCACGATAAGGGCTTCGGTCAGCGTTCTGTCTTTGTCAGCCACATCCTTCCCGTAGAACTCCTCCCACGAAAAGAGCATCCCAGGCAGTATACCGCAGCTTCCGGCAGTCGGAGCCGCCACTATCCTTCCCATTGAGGCGTTATATGAAGCAACTTCAAGGGCTATCGCGGATGCTCTCAGAAGGAATCCGCCGCACATGCCGCCCTTGTCGGAATACTCCCTTATCAGTGATCCCGTTTCACGTACCAGCCTGCAGGGGTTGGTGTTCCTTCTCGCCTCTTCGGCAGAGCGGCGCATGTCTTTGAGCCTTGAAGATATAATATCGAATATCTCATCCGGGGAAACTCCCGTTGCCTCAGAATCTGCGGCAAGGACAGCCTCATGGAGATCCGTATCAAGTTCATCTGCCAATTTTGCAAGATCCTGCAATGATCTCATAACGCCACCCCCGGTATTGAAATCACCCTGACTATAGCCTGATGGACATGTTTTATCTCTTCAGGCGTCACTGCGGGTTCCCTGCCGTCAAGTTCAAGGACCATCGTCGCAAGGCCTCCCCTGCTGTCCCTGTGGAGCTTCATCGTCGCTATGTTGATCCCATGTGAGGAGAGGTATGTCGTGACCGCACCGACTACTCCATGGACATCCCTGTTCATGATTATTATGACGGGCAGCAGGCAGGAGACATCGACCTCGAAACCATCAAGCTCCTGAAGTGACACAACACCTCCTCCAAGGGAGGCGGCTGTTGCATCCATCCTTCTTCCCCCGTCATCCCATAACTCTATCCTCACTGAGTTTGGATGGGCGCCCTCAAGGTCTTCCTCATAAAAATTAAAATTCATCCCCGACCTGAGCGCAAATTCCCTTCCGTCCCTGACCTCCGGGTCGTCGGGCGCGTACCCCAGCAGACCGGCCAGGATGGCTTTGTCGGTCCCATGACCCTCTCCTGTGGTCGCAAAGCTTCCCCTCATGTAGATATTTGCGTTTTTGACATCGCTGCCCCAGCAGAGCCTCACTATCCTGCCGATCCGCACCGCTCCCGCCGTATGGCTTGAAGAAGGCCCTATCATTACAGGGCCGATGATATCCCAAAGAGGCATGCGCCCCACCCCCTGTCAAAAGTGATCTGAGTGACCGCACTAATTGTATCAGCAGATGTGCAAACTTGTGAAAGATAACGCTTCTGACAATTTACACTTTTCCGTCTTTTTTCAAAATATGCGGGATCATATTGCGCTTTGTAATAATTGGGTATAGGATTCTGCGAATGTTTGCAAATCAAACGGAGGAATTGTGAATTGAAGAATCATCTCGTAAATACGAAAAGATGGATAATCAGAAAAATTGCGGAATCTTTCTGGGGTGACAATTTCAGACAGGGCGTCAAACGTCTCCCCTTTGAAAGGATACCGCCGGGCTCGGAGGCAAGATACCGCTGCTGCGTCTACAAGGAGCGCGCGGTCGTCAGATCCAGGGTACTTGCGGGGCTGGGCTTCAGCGTAGAAGCCGACGATGAAATGACATCGCTTCTCGAATACGCCGATGCCGCAATTAAGAGAAAGCGCCTTGAGGGCCCTCCCCTTACGATCATCGACATCGCCTGCAAGGGGTGCGTAAACTCAAGATATTTTGTCACGGAACTGTGCCAGGGATGTCTGGCCAGACCATGTGAAACTGTATGCCCGTTCGGAGCTGTTACGGTAAAAGAAGGCCATTCATCAATAGACATGAAAAAATGCAGGAACTGCGGAAAATGCAGGGATGCATGCCCCTATCACGCCATCTCCAAAGTCTCCGTCCCCTGCGAGGAAAACTGTCCGGTTGACGCAATAACAAAGGGAGAGCATGGGGTCGCAGAGATCGATTTTACAAAATGCATCAGTTGCGGATGCTGCGTTGCGGCATGTCCATTTGGAGCGGTACTCGAACGTAGCCAGGTCGTAGACATTTTAAAGGCGCTCAGGAGCGGCAGGAAGGTCGTCGCGATCACCGCACCTGCGCTAGTGGGACAGTTCGGTGCATCGCTCGGCAAACTTGTGACCGCGATGAAAAAGCTTGGATTTGCAGATGTGGCCGAGGTAGCTCTCGGCGCGGACAAGACCGCCAGGGAAGAGGCGGAAGAACTGATGGAGAGGCTTTCAAAGGATAAGTCATTCATGACTACCTCATGCTGTCCCGCCTATATCCAAACGGTCAGGAGGCACATGCCAGAGATGCTTCCGCACATATCAGACACACCGACGCCAATGCACTACACCGGCGAGATGGTCAAATCCCGGGATCCACAGACACTGACGGTATTCATTGGGCCGTGTGTCGCAAAGAGACGGGAGGCAATGGAAGATTCATGCGTCGACTACATCATGACCTTCGAAGAGCTCGCCTCTGTATTTGAGGCTGCCGGGATCGATCCCTCTGCATGCGAAGAAGAGAGAGATCTTACCGAAGCCTCCGCAGAAGGAAGGGGCTTCGCGCTTAGCGGCGGTGTAGCTTCAGCCGTAAAGAGCGCCGTCGGTGATGAAATGGAAATAAGGACAGCCTGCATCAACGGAACGAGCAAGTCTGAGATAGCAAGGATGAGAGCCTACGCCAAAAACGGCGGCCCCTTCGATCTGCTTGAGGTCATGACTTGTTCGGGAGGGTGTGTAAACGGAGCGGGAGTGATCAATAGGGAGTCAAAGGCAAGGGAAGAGATAAGGAAGCTCGTCTTGGAGACCAAAAAGCTTGAAACTGAAAAATGATCAAAGTCTGATCCATAACGCGAATGAGCCTGAGTCCGGCATGAGGACCCGGGCTCATTTTTTCCGCGTAGATCCATAAAGAGCCTTTCAAGAACACTTAAAAACATGATTTTTGTAATACAATACAAACTTTTTGCTTCGGCTATTGACACTTCTGAAATTTAGAGTATGATTCCACAGCATACGATTAATCAAATTTATATTAATGAATGTAGTTTGTTCATTTTTTTATCTAAAAATGAACTTTTTGGGCAAAATTGAAATAAGTAATTACTTAACAAAGGTTATATTCAGATAATTTAATGACATAAATCAACCCATGTTGATTTATAAATAAAAAAATAAATTATAGGAGGTTGTATATGATGACTGCAATATGTACTGTCTGCGAAGCGAGGATCGATCTGCCGAACGACTGCTCTGAGGGCGAGCTGCTCATCTGCGGGGACTGCGGGACTGAGCTTGAGGTTGTCACCCTTGATCCCATCACGGTTGAGGAAGCCCCTCAGGTCCAGGAGGATTGGGGAGAGTAGCCTTGTCTACACTGCGCATTCTATTCACAAGGCTTCGAGTGGAAGAGAAACTTCTGCGTGAAGCTGCGGTGAAGCAAAACATTCCCTGCGAACTCATAAACGTATCCGACGTATGGTACGGTGATGAGCCTTTCTGCAGCACTGATGATGTCGTACTTGCCAGGTGCGTCTCCCACAACCAGAACGAGGCAGTTGCACAGATACTGGAATCACAGAGGATCAGGGTGGTAAATCCTTCATCTGTAATGGCGGTCTGCGGAAACAAGCTGACCACAAGCATAGCGCTTGCAAAAGCGGGGATCAGCCAGCCTAAGTTCAGGACAGCATTTTCTCCCGAGGCTGCGATCGAAGCTCTTGAAGACCTTGGATACCCGGCAGTATGCAAGCCCGTAAGCGGAAGCTGGGGAAGGCTGCTGGCAAAGATCAACGACCGCGAGGCAGCAGAAGCTGTCTTTGAGCACAAGTCAATGCTGGGAGCGATCCACAACACATTTTACATTCAGGAATACATAGAAAAAGGCGATTATGACGTCAGGGCTTTTGTTGTGAGCGGAGATCCGATCTGCGCCATCACTAGGAAGAGCTCCCACTGGATCACGAACACGGCAAGAGGTGGAGCAGCCTCGAACCTTCCTCTTGACGATGAGATAGGCTCCGTACTCAGATCAGTACACAGTGCGATCGGGGGAGAATTTCTGGCTGTGGATCTCTTCAGGAAAGAGGGAGAATGGCTGGTCAATGAGGTCAACGACGGAGGAGAGTTCAGAAATTCCATCGAACCTACAGGAACAGACATACCTGCGGCAGTTGTAAGGGCTGCATGGGAAAGGAGACCTTCCCGATGAAAAATTTGATGACCGCAGAACATCTTGATCCTAAACAGATATCTGTAAATAAATGCAAGCACGGGATAAAGCGTGGTTGCATTGTGGGCCGTTTGCTTTTGCAGTTCAGTCAGTAACAGTTATTTGTGACATTCTGTAAAGACCGGCCCGCTGCCTGACGAGGAGCGGGTTTTTTGTTGCCATAAATAAAAAATGGGAGGGACCGGAAATGAACAGGAAAATACCTGTGATCATTTGGGGAGCAACGGGATTCACCGGAGGAGAGCTGCTTAGGATAATCGCACGCCACCCTTACATGGAAGTCGTCGGTGCCGTTTCAAGAAGCAAAGCCGGAACACCGATCGGGGCCATACATCCGCACCTGCGTTTTGCGTATCCGGATGTGAATTTCATCTCACCGGAGGAAGGCGGAAATGTCGATGCCGGGCTTGTATTTTTGGCCCTGCCCCACAAGGCCGCGGCAGAAACAGCGAAGAAAAGGCTCTCTGCCGGGCAGAAGGTCGTCGACCTTTCCGCTGATTTCAGGCTCAGGGATCAAGAACAGTACAAAAGGTGGTACGAGACAGAGCATCCCTGCCCCGAACTGCTGGAAGGAGCAGTCTACGGCCTTCCTGAGCTTCACAGGCAGGAAATGTCAAATGCAAGTCTTGTATCCGGAGTAGGATGCAATGCGACATCAGCCATCTTCGCGTTGCTTCCCATCGCAAAGACAGGCCTTATTGAAAGTGCAAGGATCGAATGCCGGGTAGGCTCTTCCGAGGGAGGGGCCGAAGCCAAAGAGGGAAGTTCCCATTCGCTGAGAAGCAGATCGCTCAGAGTTATCTCTCCTTTCCTGCACAGGCACATGGCCGAGGTAATACAGGAACTCCGGCTGCAGGAAGAGAACATAAGCATGACCGTGACAGCCGTTGAGCTTGTAAGAGGGATACAGTGCATAGCTCATGTGACCCTGAGCAAAGCAGTGAGAGAGGCTGATCTGTGGAAACTATACCGTTCACAATGGGCAAACGAGCCATTTGTATCCGTTTCACCGGCAAAACCGGCTCATTTCCGGATACCTGATCCCAGGTTCGTACTTGGAAGCAACAGGGTCCTCACGGGATTTGCCCTCGCCGAAGACGGAAGGCGCCTTATCGCGGCTTCTGCAATAGACAACCTGCTCAAAGGCGCAGCGGGATCCGCAGTACAGTCAGCAAACATAATGTGCGGAACAGATGAAAAAGCCGGGCTTGAAATGATGCCCCTCTACCCTGCTTAAAAGACCTGATATTCGGGTGTCGGAACAGAGATCGAAAGGAAACGGAGGAGAGGTAATGATCGGAGTAGTTAAGATCGGCGGTGCGGAAGGCAACGAACTCGGATCGCTGATGTCAGAGCTGGCTGCAAGGGTGGCCGTCGGCGAAAAGTGGATACTTGTCCACGGCGCAAGCGGAATAATGGACAGGCTCTGCAGGGAACGCGGCGTCGAGATAAGGATAGTGACAAGTCCTTCCGGTTACAGGAGCCGTTACGTAGGAGAAAAAGAGAGGGAACTATTCAGGGAGGCCGCCCTTGCCTATGGGGCAAATATCTCGGAGACACTCGCCTCATTCGGTGCCTCATCGGAGTTCCTCGACCCGGAAAAGACAGAAGAGGTCTTTGCGGAGAGAAAGGACATCCTCAGGGAATATTCCGGCGGGAGGACCCGTATTCTGCGGGGCAATTACAGCGGGACGATATCAGGCGTCTCTTCGGAAAAGATACTAGCCGTGACTGAAAAGGGCCGGATCCCTATCCTGCCTCCCCTGGGCCTTGACACCACATCAAAACTTTCGCTTAACATTGACGGCGACCGTCTTGCCGCTTCTGTGGCCGGTTCGGTCCGAGCCGACACCCTTGTGATCCTCTCCAATGTTCCCGGATTGATGAAGGACGTGAATGATCCGGATTCCCTCATAAGGACCCGTACATCTGAGGGTTCCTGGGAAAAACTCGAAGAATATGCGGCCGGCAATATGAAGAGAAAGCTTCTGGCATGCCGTGAGGCCTTTGACCTCGGGGTCCCTTCGATATACCTTGCGGACGGAAGAGTCTCACTGCCTTTGAAAAACGCGGAAGAGGGGAACGGAACATGTCTGACTCTCTAAGCGCCCTTTACGGCGGAAGGGGGATCGCCCTGACCCACGGCAGAGGAAGTCGTGTCTTTGATACGGCCGGGAGGGAGTACCTCGACTTTTTTAACGGACATGGGGCATCCCTCTTCGGCCACTCCCATCAGCTGCTGATCGAAGCCCTTGAAAATGCATCAAAGGGAATATGGACGAGCGGAGCCGGATTTGAATCACCTGTCCGTGAAAAGCTCGCTGATAAACTTGGCCTGATGCTTGGAGAGGGAAGGGTCTTCCTCTGCAACAGCGGTACGGAAGCCATCGAAGCCGCGCTCAAACTTGTTCTGACACTGAGGAAGGGACGCGGTCGTATACTCGCATGCAGAAGAGGATTCCACGGACGTACTTGCGGAGCTCTCTCGATAACTTTCAACCCCAAATACAGGGAACCTTTCATTCCGCTGATAGGAAAGGCGGAACATTTTTCAATGGAAGACCTCGCTGAAAATATCGACGATGATACGGCAGCTGTCTTTATAGAACCGGTACAGGGCGAGGGAGGGGTCTTTGCCCTTCCTGCAGAAAGAGGAAATAAAATTACCGAAGCGTGCAGAAAACACTCTGTTCTCCTCGTATCCGATGAGATACAGAGCGGCCTCGGAAGATGCGGCGCTGCTCTTGCAAGCAGCCTTACAGGGCTGGCTCCAGACATGGTCTGCCTGGCAAAGGGCCTTGCAGGCGGGATGCCTGCCGGGGCTCTGGTGTGGAAAAAAGAGCTCGGAGACTTTATCCCTCACAGCCATGGCTCCACATACGGAGGGAACGAGCTGACCGCGACAGTTTCTCTGGCTGTCCTTTCAATGGTGATGCACAGTGACCTTCCTGAGAAAGCTGCGAGATCAGGTGAGTTTTTCAGATCCCTAATATCTGCCATAGGAAGCAGCCACATAAAAGATGTCCGCGGTATGGGACTGCTTAACGGGATAGAATTGGACATTCCATCCGTGGGTGTGGTCAAAGCACTGCAGGAGAACGGTCTTCTTTCCCTTACAGCAGGACCCCGGACTTTAAGGTTTCTGCCCTCATTTGCAGCAGAGGAAAAGGACTTTGAAGACGCGGCACTTATACTGGCAAGGACGCTGGAGGGTTTCTGATATGGGTCTTCCCGAATCAGCCAGGCTCCTGGCAGACCTTGTAGCTGTCCCCAGTCCGACCAGGCATGAGGCTGATGCTGCAAGGATGCTCGCAGACAGGCTCCCTCGCTTTGGATGGAGCGGCTCGCACCTTGACGGAGCGGGCAGTGTTGTCGCAGAGCGGGGAACAGGGGATAAGGAGCTTGTCCTGCTGAGCCACATCGATACAGTGCCGGGAGGGCCTGAGGTCATGATAAGCGACGAGGTCATCCGGGGACGCGGAAGCGTTGACGCAAAGGGCCCCTGCTGCGCAATGGCCGTGGCGGGTGGCGCCGTCCCCGTGCCGGAGGGATGGAGGATCACCTTTGTTGCAGCGATAGGAGAAGAGATCGATTCAAAGGGAGCAAGGTTCCGTATGCCCCTTCACTCCCCCGAAGCATGCGTAATAGGTGAGCCGACAGGGAGCGACGGCGTTGCGATCTCCTATAGGGGCAGGATACTCTTTGACATAAAGGGCGAGGACGACGGAGCGCACAGGTCAGGAAGTCCCGGTCCCATTACTGATTCAGTCATGGCTGCATCTTCCATCATAGACATAACCAGAAACATGGGTAAAGGTTACTCTGTCGCGATAATGGAAATGGAAGGACATGAAGCCGGCAAAAGAAGCGCCAGCATAACCATGGATCTCAGAACTCCCCTGGGGGCCGATCAGGAAGAGCTCGAACTCATGATAAGAGAGACCTCAGCTGCATTTGGGGTCAGATCAGAAATAATAGAGTATGTGCCTCCCTACGGCGTCCACAAATCTGATCCCGTAATAAGGGCCTTCAGGAATGCTATACGTGACTGCGGCGGCACACCGAGAGTGCTGGCCAAGCAGGGAACATGCGATTTCAATGTGCTTTCCCCCTGGGGCTGCCACATGGGAGCATACGGTCCCGGCAACTCAATATACGACCACAGTTCCAATGAACAGATCCCCGTCTCTGAATACCTGAAGGGGATCGAGGTCCTGAAGCTCGCGCTTCCGAGAATAATGGCATCAATATGAGAAGCGGGCGGGGATCTGCCCGCGGCAAGCGATTGGCAAGCAGTTGGCGAGCAGTTGTAAAAGCGGTCAAACTATAGTCAAACAATTGTCAAACAGTAGTCAAACGATCGTAGGGGGCAAGAACCTGACCCTTTCCGTCGTCCCCCAGTGCTTCCATCGGGAGAGCACCGTTTTCCGTAAGGAAAATTTTTTAAACGGACCTTAGTGCTCGAAGCATTTCTAGTGCGCTTTGAGATCGGGGACGACGGGGATGGGTGATTTTACGGTTTTAAGCTTTGACGACCGCTTAGCAACTGCTTAGCCATTGCTCAGCAATGTCCTTAAATCCATTGCTTGCCAACTGCTCGCCGCGGCACCTTCGCGCCGCACTTGCCGATTGCAGTTAAGGCCCTACTATTTCTTAGCCCCCAGATACTTCTCCCAGTCCTTGTTGAACTGATCTATCCCCTTCGCTGTCAGGGGATGTTCAAACATCATTTTGAGTACTTTGAAAGGTACAGTGGCAATGTCCGCACCGGCCTTTGCAGATTCAAAGACATGGGCGGGATGGCGCAGGCTCGCCGCGATTATTTTCGTCTCTATCCCGTAGATATCGAATATCCCTGCTATGTCCCTTACAAGCTGCATTCCGTCTTCACCGATGTCATCCAGGCGCCCTACGAAGGGGCTGACATAAGTTGCTCCCGCGGCAGCCGCCAGGATGGCCTGGTTAGCTGAAAAGATCAGTGTCACGTTGGTTTTGATGCCCTCTTTCGCAAGCTCTTTCACGGCCCCCAATCCATCCGGACAGAGCGGGATCTTTACCACTACGTTAGGATCTATCTTAGCGATCACTTTTGCTTCCTCGATCAGCTTATCTTTTTCAAGCGACACGGCTTCAGCACTCACAGGTCCCTTGACTGTCTCAGCTATCTCGCGCACGCGGGTGTGGAAATCCACACCGCCCTCTTTCGATACGAGCGTAGGGTTGGTCGTCGCTCCCGAGATGATGCCCCATGAACAGGCCGTCCTTATCTCGTCGATATTCGCGGTGTCGATAAAGAATTTCATGATATCCATCCCTTCCAGGTCTTTTGCTTTATTATGCAGCAAGTGGCATATCTGTTTCATAAAGGATTTTAACCCATTATTAAATTCAGTGGCAATAAGAAAAGGCCCTCCAGATGATATATCCGGGAGGACCTTTTTGTTCTTTTCTTATTACGGACGGCCGGCTATATTGCGTATGCCTCCGGTGATGCCTGTTCCTCAAGCCCGATGTCCACACAGTTTTCCTTAGCGTACTTTTGTGGCAGGAAATCTTTGGCCACCTGTGGGAAAAGAACATAGCTGAGGACGTCCTCCGGCTGCGTCATCCATACGCCGATCTCTTTCCTGGCAGCTTCGAGCTCAGGCTCTATCTTCTCCCCGGGCCTGCATGTGATGGGGATCTCGTCCCCGAGGACCTTCTTCTGGATCACGGGATCGACAGGGGCAGGGGTCTTGCCGTAGTAGCCCCTGAAGTACTGGTAGACTTCCTTCGAGACCATCTTCCAGCGTTCGCCGGAGATCACGTTCATCGCAGCCTGTGTTCCTACAAGCTGGCTGGTGGGCGTGACAAGAGGGGGATATCCCATCTCCTTGCGGACCCTTGGGACTTCCTCCATGACCTCTTTGAACTTATGGAAGGCATTACCTTCTTTGAGCTGGCTCTGCAGGTTCGAGTACATCCCGCCCGGCACCTGGTAGAGCAGGATGTTGATGTTGACTCCGCTCACTCCCATGATGATGTCGCTGTACTTGTTCCGAAGTGCCTCGTAGTACTCAGCAACAGGAAGGAGCTTGTCGAGCGAGAGGTGCGTATCAAGAGGTCCGCCCTTGAGCGCCGCGACTATGGCTTCCGTTGCCGGCTGGCTAGTACCCATAGCGAATGGTGAGATGGCGCAGTCGACTACATCCGCTCCGGCCTCAAGCCCGGCAAGGTAGCTCATAGCCGCCATGCCGCTCGTATAGTGGCTGTGGAGCTGCACCGGCAGGTTTACCTTCTTCTTGATGGCAGTTACAAGTTCTGAAGCCGCAACAGGGGACATAAGGCCTGCCATGTCCTTGATGCAGATCGAGTCTGCGCCCATGTCCGCCATGTCTTTCGCCTGCTTGGCGAAAAGCTCAAGGGTATGGACAGGGGATATCGTGTAGGATATAGACATCTGGAGTTCTCCGCCCTCTTTTTTGACTGCTTCAGCGGCTATGGACATGTTGCGAAGGTCGTTGAGCGCATCGAAGATCCTTATGATGTCAATACCGTTGCCTATCGCCCGCTTTACGAACTCGCGGACTGTCTCGTCGGAGTAATGCCTGTAGCCGACAAGATTCTGACCCCTGAGAAGCATCTGGGTCTTTGTCTTTTTCATCCGCTTTTTGATCTGCCGTAGCCTGTCCCATGGATCCTCATTGAGGAAGCGCATCGCAGAGTCAAAGGTCGCTCCTCCCCACATCTCCACTGAATGGTAACCGACCTCATCCATTATCTCGCAAATGGGAAGCATGTCATCCGTACGGAGCCTCGTCGCCATTATTGACTGGTGGGCATCCCTGAACGCAGTTTCCATTATGCCGACGCGCGGTCTGGGAGCGGCAGCTATTTTCTCGGATCTGGGGCTCTCTTTGACTTCTATTGCCGGTCCGGCTTTCTTTTCATCGATGCACACACACTCTGTCTCGGAGGCATCATTGCATCTATTGTCGCCGTTGCAGCTGACTTTTGTCGCTATGACACGCCCTTTTGTATCCTTGATCTCCTGCTTTACTTCACTTTTTTCCATTTACTGCTAGTCCTCCATTTTCATGGCGGCCATATGGCTGAAATAACGCCAGCGCGCCTTTATGTCCTTCTCTTCCTCTTTCAGAAGCGCCTCTGCAACTTCAGGATCAGCTGCCGCAAGGCTCTTGTAACGTGTCTCGTTGTAGATGTAATCCTTCAGCGGCAGACTGGGTTCTTTGCTGTCGAGAACGAGCGGGTTCTTGCCCTCTTTCGCCAGGTCGGGATTATACCGCATAAGCATCCAGTGCCCGGACTCCACAGCCTTTTTCTGCTGTTCGAGACCCTTCATCATATCAATGCCGTGGGCTATGCAGTGGCTGTAGGCTATTATGATCGAGGGTCCGTCATAGGCCTCCGCCTCACGGAACACCTTGACCGTGTGGGCGTCATTTGCTCCCATGGCCACCCTTCCTACGTAGACGTTCCCATAGCTCATTGCCATTAGCGCAAGGTCCTTCTTGCCCAGCCTCTTGCCGCCGGCAGCAAATTTGGCAACGGCCCCGCGAGGTGTGGATTTTGACATCTGGCCTCCTGTGTTGGAGTAGACTTCTGTGTCGAGGACCAGGATATTGATGTTTTTGCCTGAGGCTATCACGTGGTCAAGTCCTCCGTAGCCTATGTCGTATGCCCATCCGTCCCCGCCCACGCACCAGACGCTCTTTTTGACCAGGTTGTCGACGACAGATATCAGCTCTTCAGCCTCTTCCGTGCACATGTACTCGAGCTGTCCCTTGAGCTCCTCCACCTTCTGCCTGAGTTCGTTTATCTCAGCCTCGGTCGTCTGCGGCGCTTCAAGGATCGATTTTACGAGCTTCTTTCCAAGCACCGGGGACATCCTCTCAAGGAGTTCAGCCGCGTATTCGCAGTGCTTGTCTATCGCCATACGGAAACCGAGTCCGAATTCGGCGGCATCTTCGAAGAGCGAGTTGCTCCATGCCGGTCCCCGTCCCTCGTCATTGACTGTCCACGGGGTCGTCGGGAGGTTGCCGCCATAAATGGAACTGCACCCCGTGGCGTTTGCAATTATAGCCCGGTCTCCGAAGAGGGATGAAAGCAGCTTAAGGTAAGGCGTTTCGCCGCATCCGGCGCATGCTCCCGAGAACTCAAAGAGCGGCCTTAGGAGCTGCACGTCCTTGACAAGTCCTAGGTTGAGCTTGCTGCGGTCCACATCGGGCAGTTCGAGGAAGAAGTTCCAGTTTTCCCGCTCCTTCTCGCGGACATCCATCTGTGTGACCATCATGAGCGGACGGGCAGTGCTTCCCTCTTTCGCCTTCACAGGGCAGTTGTATGCGCAGAGGCCGCATCCGACGCAGTCTTCGGGAGCTACCTGAACCGTGAACCTGGCTCCCTCAAATTCCTTCCACTTTGCGTCAGCGCTCCTGAATGTCTTCGGTGCGCCTTTAAGAAGACCGGCATCATAGACTTTCGCGCGTATGGAGGCATGAGGACATACTAGCGCACATTTGCCGCACTGTATGCAGAGCGACGGATCCCATGACGGGATGTCTATCGCTATGCTGCGCTTCTCATACTGCGTAGTCCCGCTCGGGAAAGTTCCGTCTTCGGGCAGGCACGATACCGGCAGTCTGTCGCCTTCAAGGACCATCATCGGGCCAAGGACATCCTTCACGAATTCCGGGGCATCATCCGCTACGGGCAGCTTGATGTCAAACCTCGACGTCGCCTTCCTGGGGACCTTCACTTCGTAAAGGTTCGCGAGCGTGGCGTCGACGGCCGCAATGTTCTGATCAACGACTGCCTGGCCCTTGCGGCTGTAACTGTTTACGATAGCATCCTTGATCGCCTTTATAGCGCGTTTCTTCTCAAGGACTCCGCTTATCGCGAAGAAGCATGTCTGCATGATCGTGTTGGTGCGTCCGCCCATGCCTGTCTCCCTTGCGATCTTCACTGCGTCTATGGTGTAGAACTTGAGCTTCTTGTCTATTATTCTCTGCTGTGTGGTTTTCGGAAGCTTGTCCCATACCTCATCGGGCCCGAAGGGGCTGTTGAGGAGAAAGGTGCCTCCCTCTGCCGCGCCCTTTAGCACATCAAGCTTCTCAAGGAAGGAATATACATGACATGCCACGAAGTTTGCCCTGTTGATCATGTAGCTGGCATAGATCGGGTTGGGTCCGAAACGGAGGTGGCTGACGGTTATGCCGCCTGACTTCTTGGAGTCATAACTGTAGTAGCCCTGGGCATAGAGGTCTGTCTCTCCGCCAATGATCTTTATCGAGTTCTTGTTGGCACCGACCGTTCCGTCAGATCCCAGTCCGTAGAAAAGGCAGCGGACAGTTTTGGGATCTTCCGTGTCGAATGAGGGATCGTAGTCGAGGCTCGAGAAGCTGATGTCGTCTTCGATCCCGATCGTGAAGCTATCCTTCGGCAGAGCCTTCTTCAGCTCGTCATATACTCCCTTTACCATAGCAGGGGTGAAATCCTTGGAGGAGAGTCCATAGCGGCCTCCGACGACCGTGATGTCGCTGCCGGAGAGCGCTTCCCTCACATCCATGCAAAGGGGCTCGCAGATCGCCGCGGGATCCTTGCAGCGGTCAAGGACTGCTATCCTGCTGACCGTCGCCGGAAGTGCGTTAAGGAAGCGCGAGACGTCGAAGGGGCGGAAGAGACGGACCACGAGGAGTCCCACTTTTTCACCGTTCTGCATGAGCCTTTCAACTGTCTCGTGCGCCACTGCCGCGCCGGATCCCATCATTACTATCACTCTCTCGGCATCTTCCGCGCCGTAGTAATCGAATAGATGATATTTGCGGCCGACCTGTTTCGCAAAGCGATCCATGGACTTCTGCGTTATGTCTGCCACTGCCTCGTAAAAGGGGGTGCATGCCTCCCTGGCCTGGAAGAATACATCGGGGTTCTGAGCGGAACCTCGGATAAATGGGGAATCGGGGCTGAGCCTGTTGTATCTGTGGGCCCTGACAAGCTCGTCGTCTATCAGTGCGCGCATGTCGTCGTATTCGATCTCTTCTACCTTCATCTCTTCATGGCTGGTCCTGAAGCCGTCAAAGAAGTGGAGGACCGGGACCCTGCTTTCAAGCGTCGCCATCTGTGAGATAAGAGCCATGTCCATGACTTCCTGGACAGTAGACGAGCAGAGCATCGACCAGCCCGTCTGCCTGACCGCCATCACGTCCGAGTGGTCGCCGAATATCGAAAGCGCGTGTGTTGCAAGTGTCCTTGCCGTAACGTGCATGACCGTGCTGGTAAGTTCGCCCGCTATCTTGTACATGTTCGGTATCATCAAAAGCAGGCCTTGTGATGCCGTAAAAGTCGTTCCGAGAGCTCCCGCCTGTACGGCTCCGTGGTATGCGCCCGAGGCACCGGCCTCGCTCTGCATCTCCTCAACATGCGGCACTGTGCCCCAGATGTTGGGACGTCCCTCTGAAGTCCACTGGTCTGACCATTCCCCCATCGGTGAAGATGGTGTAATGGGGTAAATTGCTATCACTTCATTGACTGCGTGTGCAACATACGCCGCCGCTTCATTGCCGTCGAGTGTTACCATCTTCCTCTTCGTCATTGCAGCTACCTCCTCATGATTTAGTTTAACTTAAACAGGAACTGTCGCTATTTCAAAGATTTTTTTGTCGCCAATCCATTAATTATTACATAAAAGGACGGAAAAACATATCGGTAATTTATGTCATAGGAAGATACTGACTGATACATCACACCTTCCGAGCAAAAACTCTGACCCTTCGGATACCCTTTTGACGGGACACTTTTATAAGATCTGCCCAGACTGTTTTTGGCAATATATTATCTTTGTCTTCCCCGGTCAATAATCATTTTGATTTATGGGTAATAATCCAAATATTCTGTTATCCGGAAGGCCGATATTTTGGAAAGAGACAGCAAAAAGACCGGTAAAAAAACTCCCCCCATGCCGCTTCGGTAAGGCGGTCAGGGGGGAGTCCCGTTTACGGTTTTATCTTCGGTCCTTTGATAGTCAGATCACAGCTTCAGCATGGTGCCGGCATTTTTCACGGCAGCCTTCTTAAGGATCAGCTTAGCGGTCATCACGTCATGGCTAGCGATACCCATGAAGAGGCATGTCCTGCGCCCTGTCCTTACGGGCTGGGCCTTGCCTGCGACCACTTCGCCCATGTCGGCGTATATCTCCTCGGCAAGCGGATATCCGTTCTGGAAGTATACTCCGTGCCCCTGGGTCCAGAGGTACTGGTTCCTGTTGTCGCAGACGAAGGCACTTCCTTTGTTTACCACTTCACCAGCAAAGGTCGAATCGTAGTCACTCGTCATGCAGAAGACATCCTTCTTAAGCATATCAGCGGTTATGATCCTGTTTGGATTCTCCAGGATCGGCGCACATGTGGTAACGACATCGGCGTCTTCACATGCTTTTTTCACATCGGTGCATACCACGAATTCTACATTTGGACAGATGCCCTTCATCGCTTCGATGTACCTTTCGGCCTGTTCGGGAACGGGGTCGTACAGCTTGACCGTCTTCATCGCGGGAAGGACTTCCTTGAACGCCCTGAGGGTTATCTTTCCGATCGTACCGAGTCCTGCCACTGCCACAACTTCTGTTGCCGGATCCGCGAAGTACCTGGCGCCAAGCCCTGCAGCCGCGCCGGTCCTCCATGTAGTCATCCAGTTACAGTCCATGATGGCTTTGACCACACCTGTCTCGACGTCATTCAGGATGAAGACGCCGTTGTTGTAGGGCAATTTTTTCTGCAGGTTGCTCGGATAGCCGGCCACCCATTTGATCCCGGCCATGTCTACTTCTCCGCCTATCCAACAGGGCATGGCGTGCATGTAGCAGTCATGCCTTGGATGTACGCCTATCTTTGCGGGAAGCTCTGTCTTATTTTCGCCGTTCATCTTCCAGCCCGTTTCCACATGATCCATTACTTCCTTCATAGTAATGCCGAGTGACTGTACATCTGCCTCAGAAATAAAACGAACATCGTATGCCATTGCTGCAACGCCTCCTGTTTATGTTTTTCCCGGCATGCCGGTCATTCATTTTTTATATTCAGGGCGTGAGATCCGGAAGGGGGATATTTTCGGACACAAAGAACTTTTCGCCCTCAAAAAGACGCTTTCTTGCCTCGATCCTGTTCCTGCAGCTCTTTCTGTCGTGCATCCATACTCCGTACAGTATTGAATGTATCAGCGACATAACCGCAGCGCACGGATCCATGAATGTCATGTACTTCTGAGGGACCATGAAGAACGGAGCACAGTAACAGGCAATCGGCGAGGCAATTGAATCTGAGATGCCGATGATCCTCATGCCCTTCTCTTTCATGGCCTTTACTATGGACTGTGTCTTTATCGGATATCTGGGGAAACTGAAAACAAGCCCCACAGTTCCCTCCTGGGCATCAAGGAGGGTGTTCACATCTGAAAGATCCGTTCCCTTTACGACCGTGACCTTCTCCTTCATCGTTCCCAGAAAGTAACCGGCATAGTCAGCCAGGAACGAATTGCTCCCTGTGGCTGACACTATCAGCGCAGGAGCATCTGAGAGGATCCTTGCAGCCAGGTCGAACTCTTCTCTTTTGATCAGGCTGTGCGTCTCGTCCATGAGGCTCCTCTCCATCTCAAATACGGTGTCGAAAGGAGAATTATCTTCATCCTTCACGCCCTTGGACGAGTAGATCTCCAGGCTTCTCGGAGCACCCCTCTCTATCTCATCCCTCAATGCCCTCTGCAGACTAGAGAACGAACCGTAGCCCAGCGCCTGGGCAAACCTGACGACCGTACCCTGTCCCGTCAAAGTAAGCCTGGCAAGCTCCGCCAGCGTTACGTAGGCCAGTGACCGGTAAGATGAAAGGATATAGTTGCTTACTCTTTTTTGCGCCGGAGACAGCTTGTCGGATCCGGACCTTATCCTCTCAAAAAGGGAGAGAGCTCCGCTGTTCATGGATTATTTTCTCCTATATTGTCAATATGTGGAGCATTTGTTCCACCAGAATATTAAATCACTATATATGATTTGTCAATCAAAAAATTATAAATTCTGACCAAATGTTGCGACGAGTGATTTATTGTGTTAGCATCATGATAAGTCAAATCCAAACGACAGAAAGGCGGTTGTCATAATGAAGATCACAAAAATGGTTGCAGCGATCGATTCCCATACCTGCGGGGAACCGACAAGGATCATTATCGGAGGTTCTCCTGTTTTTAAAGGGCGAACGATGTCTGAGAAATGGAAAGATTTTTGTGATAATCACAACGACTTCCGCAGGTTCATAATGACTGAGCCCAGGGGGCACGCTGACATGTTCGGGGCGATAATGGTCCCGCCGGTAAACCCGGAGGCACATACAGGAGTCATCTTCTGCGATTCCGGCGGCAGCGTATCCATGTGCGGACACGGGTCGATCGGGCTTTCTTCAGCGATGGTAAACCTGGGAATGGTAACTGTCACGGAACCGACAACAGAGGTAAAGCTGGACACTCCTGCCGGCATGGTGACAATGACAGTTGATGTCGAAAACGGAGAGGCAGTTTCCGCTACACTTAAGAACGTCCCGGCGTTTGTCTTCGCGAGGGACCTGGACCTCTATCTCCCATCGATCGATAAAACAGTCAAGTTTGACATCTGTTTCGGGGGAAGTTTTTTTGCGATCCTCAAAGCCGAGGATTTCTGTTTTGAGATCGTTCCGTCTGAAGCAGCTGCCATCACAAAAATGGGGCTCGAAGTAATGGAAGAGGCAAACAAACAGCATAAGGTACAGCATCCCCTGATCCCTGAAAACAACAAGGTGCTGCTGGCCGAGTTTGGTATCCATAAAGAAGGAGAAAACGCCAGGAACTGCGTCATATTCGGCGCAAAAAACGTCGACAGGTCTCCCTGCGGCACAGGCACATGCGCGAAGATGGCACTGCTAGCAGCAAAGGGAGAGCTTAAACCGGGAGAGAAGTTCCTCCACGAGAGCATATTGGGAACGGTCTTTGAAGGGCACTATGAGCCCGGACTCAAGGTCGGAGAGTTCGATACAGTACAGCCCTACATAAAGGGCACCGCCAACATCACTGGCTTCAACTGGCTGGTGCGTCAGGAGAGCGATCCCCTGCTCCCCGGTTTCCTGCTTGGCTAAGACTTCAAAAATACAAAAAAAAAAAAACGGATGGGGGGCAGCCAGATAATTAACAATGACTGCCCCTTTTTGTTTTGGTTTATTAATGTAAAATAGTCTTGTGTAATGTGCCGAAACGTTGTTACTGCGGGGGGAACTTTTGTGAGAAAGAGCGCCGTAATATCCGGACAAAATTTATCTGTACCTTTCCTTGCCCTTTTCCTGATACTTCTCTTTTCTGCAATATCTTTCGCCGAGTCGCTCTCAGACGTGAAAAGAATTCTAACAGAACACCAGTCTCAGCCCCTCGAAAGGATAAAGACGCTCAAAAACGAGGTCATAAAGATACAGGGACTTGAGGAGGGGCTCGCAAGACAGTACAGGATCCCCGTTTCTCAGGTCATCAACTACGAGATGATGCTTGAAAACAACATACACGTATACCACAGCATCTATTTCCTCCAGAAGCAGGGCACTGCCGCATCGCAGTTCATCCTTGAGGAGGGCAGGCTCGAGGAGCTTGCAGAAAAAGCGCCTCCATACTCATTCCTTCTCTACCTTGACTTCCTCGAAGATGTCGAAAACTACCGCAACGAGGCTGAAAGATACCAAAGGCTTATAGAAAAGGCAAAGTCTACCCTTCTGAGAAACAATACCGATATGACCGAGACTGAAAAGAGGTTCCGGGTAGTCAACGAAAGGATCGCCAGAGGCAACGGGGAAAGCCTGACCAACAGCTGGCGGATGAGGGAGATAAAGGCGAAGCTCGAAGAGTGCACGGCAATAAACACCCTGTACATGACCACGCTCTCACTGGCGGAAAAGGAACTAAACGACACAAAGGGAAAGGTCGATATGATCGAACCCATGCTTGCCGACATCAGGCAGAACATAAAGTTCAGCAGCGAAGATTTCGCACTTCTCAATTCCATTGTTTTACAGAAGACGGGAGCCCTTTACGAAACCATAATCCTGCTTGAAAAGAAATCCGACCCCGCAAACGAGTTCGTAGACGAAGAGAGCGACCTCACCTCATTTGCGAGGTTCTGGATCTCGAACGAGCAGCAGCTCATAAGGGACGAGATCTTGATGATCCTGGAGGTCATTGAGAAGCTTACATCGCTCAGGTCGGTATGGAGGGGAATGCAGGACCTGATAGAAGGAAACCTCGACGTCGGAAGGCAGAAATTCATCCTCTCAAGGACAAATGATTTTATTGATGACATAAACGCCAACATTACCCTATGCGTCGATTCGATCCAGACCATCAGGGAGACAGAACAGGCTGTAAGCAGGAGGTTCAGCAGCGGGAGCCCGCTGATGACGGAGCAGGACGATCAGATCAGGGACCGTTTCCTTGAGAACCTGTCGGCAAGGAAGAAAAGATATCTCTCCTATCTTGTAGAGCTGGGGACGATCAGGAGCCAGTACACGGACCTCCGTAAAGAGACACTGCGCATAACCGGAGCTCACAACAGCGAAGAGAAACTCGGCTTCCTCTGGGGCAGCGGTATTTCAAGGTTCAGGGAGACTGAACTCTGGCACGTCGGCGAATACCCTATAACCGTAGGCAAGTTCTCCTTCGCTCTTCTGATCTTCCTTGCAGGCATCCTGCTCACCCGATACCTTGCATACATTTTCAGGAAGAGGACCGCTGACGGACTGAGCATGAGCAGGCACAGCAGCCTCCTCATCCAGAAGTTCATCTACTACACGGGCGTCGTCATTTCAACTTTCTTCGGTCTGTGGAGCTTGCACATCCCTCTCACGGCCTTCGCATTCCTCGGAGGTGCGGTGGCGATCGCAGTCGGATTCGGGGCACAGAAATACACCGGGGACATATTCAGCGGGATGATACTCCTCTTCCAGAAAAAGGTCCGGATCGGCGACGAAGTCATAATAGCCGATAAAAGGGGCATCGTGGAGGAGATCACGCTTCAGAACACCGTCGTAAAATGTGAGCAGAGCAATCACCTGATAATCCCGAACAGCAAGGTCCTGGAAGGAGCGATAGTCAACCTGACCCTCAACAACTCCTTCACAAGGACAGAGGTAAAGATCTTAGTCGCCTACGAAACGGACGTCGAAAAGGCGATGTGCATAATGAGGGATATCCTGAGCAAGGACAAGAACGTGCTGAAGTCACCCCCATACAAGATACTCCTGGAGGATTTCGGGGAGAGCGCCCTTGAACTGACCGCGCAGTTCTTCGTCGACATCAAGGAAAACCTTGAAAGGGACGTAAAGAGCTCCATCCGGCAGAGGATACTCGCGGCCTTCAACAGTGCGAAGATAGAGATCCCCTTCCCCCAGAGGGACGTCCGTATCAAGGGAGAGATCAAGGAGACTGAGGAAAAGCAGCCTCCCCGCTGAACTTATCCTTTCGGTCCTCTTTTCAGTTTTCGGGGCCGCACTCTGCCTGACTTTTGCCTGCAGATTTCATCAGGGTGTAGAGTTTGTATGAGGCCGAGACCATGTCTATGATAGATGACGTATATTTGAACATCTTCGAGTTCTTAGTATAGACACCCTCTGCGATGAAGTTCACTCTTCCGTCCCGAAGGAGCCTTTCGGCGTAGTCCCTGCCGGTGCCGTTCCCGCCGGAATAGACGGCTATAGCATGTCCGCCCTGGTTTTTAACAAGCTTCATGCAGGGAACGTCGGTGCTTCCGTCCCCTATGAAGAGCATCCTTGAGAAAGGTATCCTGCGGTCCTCTTCGGCTACGAACTCATTTATAGCAACGTTGTCAGTAACGCTTTCGATCCCTTTGTTGATCCTGTACAGATACTGGGTCTTGGTTGTGTAGTTGACCGCATTGGCAGGCCATATCGCAACATCGTGCTGGTCGTAGATGAATGAGCTCGCATATATCGCCTTCACGTGCCTGCTTACCGAAGTTCCCTCGATCATCTCCCGGAGGCCTGACGAGATTATGTAGTGCTCGAGCCTGACCCCTTTTTGAGCAGCATAATCATTGATCTCGCCAAACCAGCTTTTGACGCCCCTGAAGAGGTCAACTGTTTTGCCGTAGTCCCTGAATGCGCTCTTTGAGATCCTGACTTTTCCCGAAAGCCTGGCCTTGTCCAGCATCAGCTTCATGTAAGCAAGTATCGGATCGACCTCCTGCTCCCTTGCAAGGGCGTTCGATTCTTCCCAGAAATCCCTGGGGGCGATCCTGAGGTCAGGGAAGAAATCATGCTCCTGCATGTTCCCCGGGGCCAGGGTCCCGTCGAAATCGTAGCAAATTGCCATTACCGGATCGGGATATGACATTCCATAACTCCTCCTGATATTCTTTTTCGCTGACACTATCCCATGTTATAAATCACATAAGACCATTCGGATCAATAATAACCGGGAAATTGTGATCGTTCTTATGCCACGTGTGTCAGTATAGGCTGTTTTTGTCAAAATTATTATAAATTACTTCTTCTGATCATAAGTTGGTAAAAATACCTAAACGATACATACTGACCTTCAAATGTTCAGAAAATTAAGATATAATCTAAAAAGAGCAACTACCTGACTGCGAAGGGAGGAACCGGAAATGGCAATTGAGATGAAGACCCAATACATAGACGTGCCGGGAGGCTATGTCGGACTTAACGTATTAGGCGACAACGATTCCGCTATCCCTATTCTATTCATTCACGGCGGTCCAGGGGGCAATTTCGAATCTTTTTCACCGATGGCAGAAATGCTCGCCAAGGACTGCAAGGTCTATATGTACAACCAACTTGGAAGCGACGAGAAGAATGATGTGGGCGATGAATCGATCTGGGTCCCGGAGCGTTACATCGAGACACTGAACACCGTGATCAGTGAAATGAAGGTCGAGAAGCTCCACCTCATAGGACACTCCTGGGGAGCAATGCTGGCTGCGGAACACGTATTGAGGACGCCTGACACTCCTGTAAAGTCCATAACCATGGTAAGCCCCTACCTCAGCACGGAGATATGGATCAGGGATGCCAAATCAAGGCTTGCTGAACTCGGAGAAGAGTACGTCAGGATCGTAGAGGAATCCGAAAAGGAGATACAGTTCGGAGGCAGACTCTACCAGGACGCGATAGCCGAGTACAACAGAAATTTCCAGTGCAGGGAACTGCAGAAGCACAAAAGGCAGTTCAGGCAGTACGCAATGAAACCCAAGACTCCGAACGGACTCAGGGTCTACAGGCATATGTGGGGTCCCAGTGAATTTACATGCATCGGCATACTCAAAAACATGGACATAACACCGAAGCTCCCTCATATAAAAGTGCGCGTCCTGCTCATATGCGGAGTATATGACCAGGTAAGGAAAGAAACTATTGAGTACTACCGTTCACTCATACCGGGGTCTGTAAGGGTCACGATACCTGAGGCATCACAGACATCCTTCCTCGAAAACCCGGACAGCTTCTACGACTCGCTCACCGCATTCCTTGTAAGATTTAACTGAGAAAGAATATATTTAAGGGGCGCCGCTTCCGCGGCGCCCTTCTTTTGTCTATTTTTCCTCCATAAGTTCCTTCAGGAAGCTCTTTACAAGGTTGTATGTCATCCTCTTACGCCATTCCGGGCTCTTTCTGGGGTTGACCTCGTCGTATGCGACCGCGGCAGCTTCTTCGGCAAGCTCCGGAGTCAGCCTCTTCATCTTAAGGGCAGACTCAAGTCCGCTGAGCCTGAGAGGTATGGGAGACATACTTCCCGCGGCTGCGCGGATCTCCCAGATCACCCCGTTTTCGACCTCGGTATAAAAACCTAGCGAGAGCCTTGAGAGCGTTAACGCCTTACGCGAACCCCTTTTGAAAAATTTCTGGAAGCTCTTCTCTTTGGGCAAGGGGATCACGATCTCCTTCATTATCTCGTTGTGCTTCAGGTCAGGTTCCCTGTAGCCGATGATGAACTTCTCAAGCTTCATCTCGCGCGCGCCTTCCGGGCCCTCGGCTATGACGCCCGCATCAAGCGGAAGAAGTATCGTCGGAAGGTCGGCCGCACCCGAGGCTGTTGAGAGGTTCCCGCCTACGGTGGCCCTGTTCTGCACTGCCGGCGCCCCGCTCCGAAATGCAGCTTCCCGGAGTGCGGGGAGATACTTTTTGATAATGCTGCTCCTGATCAGGTCTCCGTTGGTAACACAGCTCCCTATCCTTATAGTATCGCCGGTCTTGTTGATCCCCTTCAGCTCTTTGACTCTGCTGAGGTCCATTATTTTCCTGAATGAATATTTCCCGTTCTTTATGTCTGGTATGATATCCGTGCTTCCCGCGAGGATGGACACTCCGCTGTTTTTCTCCAGTATCTCAAACACATCGTCCAGATTTTCGGGCGTAAGGCAGTTCATGTCGCTCTCCGATGTGGGAGTGGGAGCCTGTCCGCTGCAGAGGTTTTCGCGGACCCTGAAGGTATCGCAGTATCCTTCGCTGACGGCCTTCTCCACTGCGTCGTATATCTTCTCGTAGCCGGTGCACCGGCAGATATTTCCCGACAAGGCGACCTTTATCTCGTCCCTTGTCGGTGTAGGGTTTTCTTCAAGCAGCGCCCTCGCAGCCATTACCATTCCCGGGGTACAGAAGCCGCACTGGACCGCGCCCTCCGATACGAATGCCCTCTGGAGCAGATCCATATCATCGGGGTCCCCAAGACCCTCGACGGTCAGTATCTCGCTTCCCGATGCCTGTACTGCAGGCACGAGGCATGCATTGACAAGTTTTCCATCTATGATGACAGAACACGCTCCGCACTCGCCCTCGCCGCAGCCTTCCTTCGGCCCGGCAAAGCCCAGATCTTCCCTGAGCACTGCCAGAAGCGGTTTCATGGGAGGAACGTCGGTGTAATAAAGGGCTCCATTTATCGTCATTTCTATCCTCATTATTATCTTCCTCCCCCTTATGACTTCTTTTCGTCCGGGCACATCAGCCGAAAGAGCTTCTCCCCGGTGCAGGGGATCGAATCGCAGAAAACATCCACCGCGTTGTCCACCGCTGATACAAAGGCAGGCCCCGCCGCGTTCATCGGAAGTTCCCCTATGCCCTTCGCGCCGAAGCATCCCTGGACGCAGGGATCCTCCAGCAGCTCTATCTCCCACTCGGGTGTGTCAAGGGTCGTCGGCACAAGATAGGCGTTCATGTGAGAAGCCGTGTACCTGCCCTTATCGTCTGTTCGCATATCTTCCAGGTGCGACCAGCCTATAGCCTGGAGCATCCCTCCAGTCAACTGCCCTTTGAGCTGCATCGGGTTTATCGCCCTGCCGACCTCAGCGGCCGCACAGACCCTCTCTGCCGAGACCTCGTATGTGTCCGTATCGACCTCGACCTCGATCACGTTCGCGATCCATGCGTAGCCCCTGTAGGCGTCTCCTTCGAATTTTTCCTCGTCCCAGCAGCTGTCGTCATCGAATATGTTGTATCCGAACTCATCCGGCATCCCTTTTTCCTTCATGTATCCGGCCGCAAGAGCAGTCATGGGCGTATTTGCCGGCAGCCCCTCCGCAGTCCTCCACTCTTCAAGCTTTCTTCTTATGTTGGCACATGCGTCCCTGACTGCCTTAGAGGCGTACATCGTCGTCCTCGAGGCCACTGTCGGCCCGGTATTGGGAGCCTTTGAAGTATCCGGCGCCATATATACAACATCTTCCATTCCGGCTCCAAGTTCTTCGGCCGCCGCCATCCGCAGCACCGTTGAAGAACCCTGCCCGATCTCAGTGCTGCTGACATAGAGAGCAAATCTGCAGCCGTCGAAGCAGACTCTGGCTGTCGTGCCCATCTTGTCCTCCCCGGCTCCCGTAAAGCCTCCTCCGTGGAGCGCCGCAGCGATCCCTATCCCCTTCCTTATCCTTCCCTTTGGCTGGGACGCGTAAAGTTCCTTTTTCGCCCTGTAGTCCGACATCTCGGCTGCCTTTTCAAGCACGGCGACCGCGTTGTTTTTCTCCTTAAGCACCTGTCCGTACGGGAACCTGTCCCCCGTCCTCAGTGCGTTTTTCAGCCTGATGTCGAGCGGGTCGATCCCCAGTTCTTTCGCCGCAAGGTCCATCTGTCGTTCCATGGCAAAAATCGTCTGGGGAGCCCCGAAGCCCCTGAAGGCTCCGTTAGGTGGCGTATTGGTAGCCACCGCCCTGCTCCTTATCCTTACGTTCGGCACGTGGTATATCCCGCATGCGTGGAGCTGAGAGCGCTGGAGTACCACCCTGCTGAGCGTCGTATAGGCTCCGCTGTCCAGGATAATGTCCGCGTCAAGTGCGGTTATCTTGCCCTCCCTACTGACGCCCATCCTGTAACGGCTCTTTGAAGGATGCCTTTTTGGCGTTACCCGCAGGTCTTCCTCCCTGTCGAAGACGATCTTCACGGGATGCCTCGATCTATAAGCCAGCAGGGCAGCGTATGAGCCGAGTATCGAAGGGTAGTCCTCTTTGCCCCCGAATCCTCCGCCTGTCGCCGCCTGCCTTATGATCACCTTTTCGGGAGGAAGGGCCATCACCTTCTGGATCGCTCCCTGAACATAGAACGGGCACTGCAGCGAGCCGATCACCTCCACCGCACCGTCCTCGCGCATAAATGCCGCCATGCCCTGGGTCTCAAGGTAGAGCTGTTCGTGGAAACCCGTTGCCCAGTTGCCTTCGACGATCAGGTACGCCTCGGCAAAACCCTTTTCTAGGTCTCCCGATTCTGTCCTGTACTCGTCGATCATGTTGTCTTTTCCCCAGATGATGTCTTTTCCCTCAAGGGCCTCCTCCACCGTAAGCACAGGTTTCAGCGGTTCGATATCAACCTCGATCGACGTCATGGCCTCTTTGAGAAGCATCTCATCGGGTGCCGCGACAAGTGCGATCGCCTGAGAAAAATAGTTGACCTCCTTTTCGGCAAGGGCCGGATAGTCGGTCCTGACCATGGAAATGTAGTTTTCTCCCGGTATATCTTCGTGGGTAACGAGAGTGACCTTAGACCAGTCAAATGAGGCGGACTTTTTGATACCCTTGAGCCTTCCCCTCGCAACCTTCGACCTCACTATGCCTCCAATCCAGCATCCCGGTATATCTATGTCGGCAATGTACTCGGTACGCCCCGTGACCTTCCCGGGGCCGTCGTCCCTTAATGGTGAGCTGCCAATTATATTAAATTCGTCCATCTGAAAACCTCCTGTCGATAAATACTGCGTGCCGCGATAAGCTGCCAAGAAAACCGCTTGTCGTAAAGTGCGGCTAAAATCGAGCCGCGGGAAGCAGTTGTATAAAAATCATGGCTGAGCAATTGCTATTGCTTGCCGCGGCATCTTCGCGCCGCAGTTTCACAATTGTTCCAAGGTTTAGTTATAAAAATTAATGTCAGGACTATTATACATTTTTTTGCTCTTACAACACACTATCCCGGTGGGAAAAGCTCATCAAGCTCTTTTCTGCCACATATCTTTAATAAAGGCCTCTGAATCGCTTATTTTCTTATTTGAAAGGAGCTCCCCATCCACCATGACGGCTTTGCCGCCTACGAAGAGGGCGTTAAGCTTTCCGTCTTTGCAGACCTTTATATCCGCGGCGGAACCGGCTTCAAGCTGCCCTACTCTGACTCCCGCCATCTCAAAGGGCCTCCGTAACTTTTTTTCTTCCTCTTCGCTAAACTTATGCTTTTCTGCCTGCCACTTTATTTCATTATCTATCGAGAGGTCGTCGTTGCTGGCCTCCCCATCTGTTCCGATATAGAGAGGGACTCCCAGTTCCATGTATTCACGAACGTCGGCAGTTCCGGCCTTTACCCGCTCGTTCATCCTGCCGTTGAAGACCACGGACATCCCGTGTTCCTTAATAAGCTCCTTTTCCTTGCGGCTCGTCCATACGCAGTCTGAGAGCAGAAGATGATCGAGAGTGGAAACCTTTCCGGTCTCTTTCAGCTCCGCAAGCACCTCGACCGGCCTCATTCCGTAATTTTCGAGGCATATCTTCACATCTCCATCGTCCTCGGAAAGATGGAACTGCACCTTACGTCCGTACTCTGCGCCGAGATTTATGCCTCTGGTGACCGCATCAAGGGTGTTCGCGTGGAAGCTGTGCAGTGCCGGTGCGACTTTCACTGTATCCGTTTCGTATTTAAGAAGGCCGATGAAGTTCTTCTCCGCCTCCTTCGGGTCCTCATAGTAGCTCAGCTGTGATGCCCTCTTTTCGGGATATGCTTTTGGGTCCGTTAGGTCATAGTTCATCCTTCCGAAGAAGAGCCTTATGCCGACATCCTGCGCCGCCCTTATCACTGCAAGGTCCAGCTCGTTTTCCCTTTTGTTGTGACAGTAAAAAGAGACCATTACAGAAGTTTCGCCGTAGGCCAGCATACGTCCGAAGGCCCTCACGCATCCGTGGTAAACCATTTCAGCCGTCATTTCAACGCTGTATTTATATATGGTCTCCCGGCACCACCTTGCCAGATCCCAGCTTTTGTCCGCTATCTCGACATATATGGACTGCTCCGGGTGCGAATGCGCGTTAAGGTCCCCCGCGCTGAACACATGATCCCGACCGAAAGAGGAGTGCGGCTCCTTAGGAGGCCTGCCCCTGCCCAGCGACTTTATCTTTCCCGTAAGGCTGTCCACAGTAAGGTAGTCATATTCATTGTACTTGCCCTCGATGACGATATCCATACGAATCACCCGCCTGTCTTGATAGTATCTTTATACCTGAAGAGACTTGTACTGTCGACTTACAAACACGACATCTATTCTGACATAGAGGTCCGCGGCTGTACTCTCTTTCGCCGCGAAAATGCTGTAAAATAGACAACAGGTATCGTTGGACAAGAAAACATAGAAAGAGGTGCTTTAAGAATGAAAGAGATCATCAGCACAGACAAAGCTCCGGCGGCGATCGGACCTTATTCTCAGGGTGTCAGGGCGGGGGGGTTCCTCTTCCTTTCGGGACAGATCGCGCTCGATCCCAAGACTATGACCGTCGTCGAAGGTGACGTGGCGGCTCAGGCTGAACAGGTCCTGAAGAATATGAAGGGCGCTCTGGAAAGCCAGGGGCTGGATTTTTCAGACGTTGTGAAGACCACTGTGTTCATCAAGGACATGAACGATTTCGGGAAGATCAACGAGATCTACGGCAAGTCCTTCACGAAGGATGCCCCGGCAAGGTCATGCGTTGAAGTCGCAAGGCTCCCCAAGGACGTTCTGATCGAGATAGAGGCAATCGCTCTTCTGAAATAGACCGCTATGGGGCCCTACTTGACTGAGGGGGGCCCTTTGCGCACTCTTGACAACACGTGCAAAAAATTTCTGCAGGGGAGTGACGAAAATGCTTCTCGTAGGAAACGGAAAACTTATCACAAGGGACCCCGACCTTCCTTTCATTCCCGATGGCTGCGCTGCCGTCAGGGGTTCTGCGATCTTCATGGTCGGAACGACATCTGAGCTGCGCACCAAATACCCCGAGGCAGAATTCATCGATGCCAAGGGGGGGCTCATCATGCCCGGGTTCATCAACTCCCACATGCACTTCTACAGCACCTTTTCCAGAGGCATGACTCCCCCCGGGGAACCGGCAAAGGACTTTTCACAGGTACTTGAGAGGCTATGGTGGAAGCTGGACAAGGCCCTCACGTTGAAAGACATCTACTACAGCGCCATGACCTCTCTCGTCGACTGCATCAAGTGCGGCTGCACCACCGTTATCGACCACCACGCAAGCCCGACAGCGGTCACCGGCAGCCTCTGTGAGATAGCCAAGGCGACCCGCGAGGCGGGCATACGGGCTTCCCTATGTTACGAGGTCTCGGACAGGGACGGCCAGAAGACTGCATATGAAGGCATACGTGAGAACATATCCTTCATCGACTGGGCCGAAGAGCAGAACGATCCTATGATCTCGGGCAAGTTCGGGCTGCACGCATCCTTCACCCTTTCAGACCTGACCCTTGAAAAGTGCGCCGAGGCTATTGAGGGAAGGAACACCGGCTTCCACGTTCACGTCGCTGAGGGACCGGAGGATGAGAAAGACTCCGTCGCCAAATACGGCAAAAGGATCGTGGAACGCTTCAGGGATCACGGGATCACAGGCGAAAACTCCGTCTTCGTACACTGCATACACACAGACGAGTCGGAAAGAGATATCATCAGGGAGACAAATACAGCTGTCGTCCACAACCCCGAATCGAACATGGGCAACGCCGTCGGTTCGGCCAGCGTCAGGGAGATGATCAAAGAGGGCCTTCTTGTCGGCCTCGGCACTGACGGCTATCTCTGCGACATGATACAGTCCTACAGGCTCGGGAACGCCCTCTGCAAGCATTCCTCGGGTGACCCCGGCGCAGGGTGGGGCGAACTCCCGCAGATGCTCTTCGTTAACAACGCGGAGATCGCGGAGAGGTGTTTCCCCGTCAGGCTCGGAATGATCAAAGAGGGATATGCTGCGGACATAATTATAATGGACTATATTCCCCCGACCGCGATAAGCGAAAAGAACATAAACGGGCACCTTCTCTTCGGATCTTCCGGAAGGAACGTCGTGACGACAATTGCAAACGGCAAGGTCCTCATGAAGGACAGGAAGCTCACAGAGCTCGACAGGGAACGGATCTTCGCAAAGGCAAGGGAGTGCTCCAAAGAGGTCTGGAAAAGGCTCTAGTCCAGACGTGAAAAAAGTGCAGCCCCCGGAACTATCCCGGGGGCCTAATTTTTATGTACAGTTTCGGGCCTATAAATATCTTTTAACGAACTTCCCGCAAGGCTCACCGGCGACAAAGACCCCCTCCGCCAGCACCGGCCTTCCCCTGAGCCAGACATGTGAGGGAGATCCCTTTACCCTCATTCCCTCAAATGGGGTGTAGTCGACCTTCTGGTGGAGAGTCTCAACAGATAGGGCCTTCTCTTGCCGAGAGTCGAAGATAACTATGTCCGCGTCCGCTCCCGGCTCTATCCTTCCTTTATCCCTCAACCCCATTATCCGGGCAGGTGCGGTCGCGGTCACATCTACAAAGCGTTCAAGAGAGATGCGTCCCTTCATGACCCCCTCGGAAAAGAGTATCGGCATCCTGGTCTCTATACCCGGAATGCCCCCCGGAGCCCTGAAGACGTTCCCGCTTCCGAATTTTATTTTGGCTGCCCTGCTGAATGAGCAGTGGTCTGTCCCCACAGTGTCGATATCACCGGATGCAAGCGCGGCCCACAGCGCATCACAGTCTTCTTTCTTACGCAGCGGCGGAGCCATTATAAAGTCCGCTCCTCTCTCTTCGCTGTAAAGCTCATCTGTAAGGCAAAGGTACTGCGGGCAGGTCTCTGCGTAGACCTCGCAGCCTGTCTCCCTCGCCTCCATGATCCTTTGAAGTCCCAGAGCAGTTGAAAGATGCACGATATAACTCGGAACACCCGCGCCCTCCGCGAGGGCGGATATCCGGGCAACGGCATCCGCCTCGCAGAAGCCAGGACGGCTCAGAGGCCATGTCCGGATCCCTGTCATCCCCTTTGCCTCGAAGTCCGATCTCAGCCGTTTCAGTTCCGCGTCATCCTCAGCATGATAGAGCAACAGTCCACCGGCCCTCTCCATCATCTCCATCAGAGGAACGATCTGCGCATCCGCCATCCACGCGTCATATGTAGTGTAGACCTTTCCGGTAGCATGCCCGCGGCCGACAAGTTCCCTTACCTCTTCTTCACTGAATCCGTTCGTTCCCTGAAATACCATATGCACCCCAAAATCAATGTAGGAAGCACCGCTGCCTTTCCTCACGGCATCATCAACAGCCACAGAGAGCGGTGATCCTTCGGGAACAAAGCCGGGGTGCTCGACTATCGTGGTAGTCCCTCCCCATACAGCCGCCCTGGTCGCCGCTTCAAAACCGTCCGAGACGCTCCTTCCGGCAGAGATGAGTGAGACATGCGTATGCGGGTCCACCCCACCGGGCAGAACATAACGGCCATCAACATCGACCACGGAAGCCCCGTCGTGCTCGATGCACGGTCCGACCTCCCTGATCTTACCGCCCTCTATCAGCACATCGCCGCGGAAAGAACCGTCTGCCCTGCCGACTGTCCCGTTTTTTATGAGGATCAAAGACATAAACACTGCCCTCCGTTCATGATTCATCATCGGCCCAGACAAAGTATATCCCTAAAAACTTGAAAGGGTGGTTGTCAAAACGAAAATCAATGTTATAATACTCTGCGTCGAGTTTTCAGATTCTCGGCATGCTATTCCTCGATGGCGCAATCGGCAGCGCGGGTGGCTGTTAACCACTAGGTTCGAGGTTCGAGTCCTCGTCGAGGAGCCAGACGCTCCGAAGCAGCTTGCATCAGCCTGATGCAGGTTGCTTCTTTTTTGGAATTGGGGCATCTCGCGGCACTGACTTAACAACATCGGTGCTTTTCACTTCAACGTATTGATATACGTCTCAGTTCGGAGCACCGCAAATTGCGTCGTCATTATCCACGATCTGCCCCAATTCCCAGGGCGGGTGGGAAACAGCATGCGGAGAGAACATCAGCCGGAGAATTTGCAGCCTCTGGCCGCGGAGAATTCGCGAACTACGAATCATGTTCGCTGGAGAATTTGCTCGCTTCGCATGGCGGTGAATTTGCCGGACTTGCGCCGCGTTTTTTAAGTTTTTACCATAGTACCCATATCGCAATTGGGGCAGATCGCGAGTGATGACGACGCAATGCGAAAAAATTCGAACTATGACGTATTAGTCATACGTCGAAGTGAAGGATTTTGAGCCTTGCTAAGTCAGCGCCGCGATATGCCCCAATTGCGGGGAATTGGAGTTTAGAGCGAGTGATAACGACGCAACACGCAGCGGAGCTTTCCGAAGGCGTATATCAATACGTCGAAGGAAGGCTCCGCAAGTGTTGCTAAGCTAGCGCCGCTCTAAACCCCAATTCCTAGCGGAGGGGGACAAGCTCAAGCCAATACCCATCCGGATCTTCGATAAAATAGATCCCCATATCCTTGTTCTCATAGCAGATGCATCCCATCTTTTCATGGTGGGCATGGGCTGCCTGGATATCCTTTACCGTAAACGCAAGGTGGAATTCAGCTTCTCCGAGATCGTATTTTTCTGTCCTGTCGTGCAGGTACGTCAATTCCAGCTGAAAATCCGTCTCTCCGTCACCAAGGTAGACAAGGGTAAAATCAGGCTTCTCGACACGCTTTACCTCTTTAAGGCCCAGGGCTTCTTCGTAGAACTCCATGCTTTTTTTCAGGTCAAGGACGTTGAAATTGAAGTGAGCAAATTTTGACTTCACACATATCACCCTTCTTACTTATTGTCGTTATCGGCCCTTAATCCTTAAGGCCCTTTTCAAGTTCCGTGCAGAAAAGTTTCACTGTTTTGAACGCCCTTGCAAGTTCCGTCTCTTTCAGGGAAGAGAGGGCCTTCATCTCCCATTCGTGAAGGTCGTTTACAAGCTTTTCCGCCATGATCTTCCCCTCAGGAGTGAACCTTATCACCTTACGGCGCCTGTCCTTTTCATGAGGGAAGCGGCCCACTACGGACTTTCTTTCCAGCGCGTCGAGTGTCGCAGTCATCGTCTGCCGCGGTATTCCAAGGTAGTCAGCCACCTCCGCGGGCTCTACCCCCTCAGGCCTCATGTACAGTTCCTCGATAAGCGTCATGGCACTGTTGGAAATGCCGTGCTTCTGTGCCCAGCACGTATATGCCCGGTCATAACGGCGCCAGAGGTCCGAGAGTTCCAAAAGCATCCTTATGTCTTTATCGTCCCTATTTTTCATATGCCGTTATCGCCCCCTATATATTTTTGTGGGCGGGGAGGGGTATTGATACCCACCCCGATGCAAAGGCCCATACAGTTATCAAGATAACAGATAGAGCCGCATTTGCAAAGGTCATTGAGAGCCAGACCCCGTCAAGTTTCCAGAACATGGGCAGCAGCCAGAGAAAGAAGGGAAGGATCAGCATAGGGTCCGAATAAGTAAGGAGCGAGGAGTGTCCTGCCTGTCCGACTGACTGGTAATAGGATGCTCCAACCTTCACTATCCCGACAAAGGGGAACATAGGAGAAGCGAGGATCAGCCCTTTGACAGTTATGGCCGCCGTTGTCCCGCTCATTGAGAAAAAGCCCGGTATGTGCCGGGCGAAGAGAACCAATAATGCTGAACATAGCAGCCCTATCCCGAACGCGAACGAGAAGCCCATTTTTGCCGTGAATTGTCTCCGGGCGGGCAGCGAAGCTCCGTGGTAATAGCTTATCAGCGGCTGCATTCCTTCTGCTACGCCCTCCTGCAGCATTATCCCAACAGGGATCACATAGCTTATCACAGAGTATGCCGCAAGCCCGATCTCCCCTCCGTAGACAAGGGACTGCCTGTTGTGCATTATCATGGTGACTGCAGCCGCCAGCTGCACGCCAAAGGGCGAAACGCCCATTGCAGTTATCCTCTCGGCAAATGCAAGCGATCCCCACATGTTCTTCCATCTCATTTTGACGTTGGAGCAGTCCCCGACAAAATGCAGAAAGAGCAGGACCGCGGTCAGCAGCTGCGAGAGGACTGTCGCCCAGGCCGCTCCGGCGACCCCGAAGGGATATACAAGCACCCACAGCCAGTCAAGAACTATATTGAGAACAAATCCCGTGACCATTATGTACATTGCCTTGCGGGGATATCCGTCGTTCCTGACAGCTCCAAGCAGTCCCATAGTGAATATCTGGGTGAAGGAGAATAGCAGAAGTATCCGGCCGTAGACGAGTGAGAGGCGCGAAAGCTCTTCCGACAGGGCAAAGAACCCTACCAGCTTAGGCAGGGAGATGCAGAAAGAGAGGGATATCAAAAGGGATGAAATGATCATAAGCATCATCATCGAACTTAGTATCCTCCCGGCAAGCTTTGTCCGTCCCCTTCCCCTGCTTATGGATATCAGCGCTCCGCCTCCGATACCGATCCCCGCGCCCGCTGCTGTTGCGAACAGGGTGAAGGGATAGGAAACGCCTATCGCGGCGAGGCCGGTCTCTCCCGCACCGATACCAACAAAGAATCCGTCAACTATCGTGTAAACACCGCTTAAGAGCTGCGAGGCAAGTGCAGGGATCACGAACCTGCAGAAGAGAAGGGACATATCCTTATAGTTCTTGGCTTTGAGGGCCAACATGGTAACAACTCCAATTATCCGATTACAGATTATCCGTATATGGATATTACAATATTTTATTATTTTGTCAAGTCCTCCGAATGGGCAATAAAGTCGATTGCAGTAATAAAGATAAAATGCTAACCTGACTGAGTGTTCTGTTCAGAAACTGAAATATGCGAAGCGGGGTACCAAATGAAAGATCTCGTTACAGACTTGAATAATGCACAGCATCTTAAAATGACGACCGCTCCGGTGCCGGGACTGGTCATAAAGCTCGCGGTGCCTACTGTTATAAGTATGCTTGTCACAGCGATATACAACACTGCAGACACCTTCTTCGTCTCAAGGCTTGGGACCAGTGCAAGCGGGGCTGTCGGCATAGTCTTTTCGATAATGGCGATCTTTCAGGCTATAGGTTTTACTTTCGGGACAGGCGCTGCCAGCATGATATCCAGAAAGCTGGGTGCCAGGGAGACCGAGGCTGCGAGCAGGTATGCCTCCAGCTCTTTTTTTCTGGCCTTCGGGTCAGGCCTGATTTTCACCATTTACGGACTCTTTACTCTTGATGATTTTATGCTTAAGCTCGGTTCTACGGAGACCATCCTCCCCTACGCTAAAAGCTACGCGATGTACATTCTCCTTGGTGCACCGGTCATGTGCACCTCTTTTGTCATGAACAATGTACTGAGGGCCGAGGGCAAGGCAGCCTTTGCAATGGTCGGCCTTGTTTTCGGAGCTCTGCTGAATATCGTGCTTGACCCGATATTCATCTTCAAGTTCGGTCTTGGCATATCCGGGGCTGCTATCGCAACGCTCATATCCCAGTGCATCAGCTTTTCGATACTTCTGTCTGTTTTCATATTCAGAAAGAGCGACATAAGGATCAGCATCAGAAACATTTCAAGGAGACCGAAAGAATTCTTTGATATCCTGACCCTTGGGACTCCCTCTCTATGCCGACAGGGACTCGCAAGCATTGCGACAGTAGCGCTGAACGTCGCTGCTTCTGCATATGGTGACGCTGCCGTCGCAGCAATGTCGATCGTGGGAAGGACCTTCATGCTTGTCATGTCAATGATGATCGGCCTCGGACAGGGGTTCATGCCGGTCTCCGGATACAACTTCGGGGCAAAGAATTACGCCCGGGTCAAAGAGGCGTTCTGGTTCACCGTAAAGACAGGACTGATGATAATGGCGGTGACCGCAGCGACAGGTTTTATAATGGCGCCTGAGATCGTATCGGCGTTCAGGAGAGAGGATGCGGAGGTCATCGTGATAGGGACTCTGGCAATGCGGCTCCAGTTTTCCGCCCTTATCCTGCAGCCCCTCTTCGTATCGACAAACATGCTTTTTCAGTCAACGGGCCATGCGGCAAGAGCTACCTTTCTTGCATGCAACAGGCAGGGGGTATATTTTCTTCCCCTTATACTGATCCTGCCGCCGCTGTTCGGTATAACAGGAGTACAGATAACACAGCCTGTATCAGACATACTGAGTTTCCTCACCTGCATCCCGTTCCTCTACTTTTTCATGAAAAAGCTGAACAGGCTTGAAAAAGAACAACTTTCCTGATGGCAGACTTTTCGGATAGGTATAATATATCTTAGAAGCGGAAGATGGAGAAAACTAAAACTTTCATAAGGAGATGAACATATGCAGAAATTGGATGAAATCATTTTGAAAAGACAGAGCTGCCGCAGCTACGTGACAAAATCTGTGGCAAAGGAAGATATAATCAAATGTCTTGATGCCGCAAGACTCGCGCCTTCGGCATGTAACAGCCAGCCGTGGAAATTTACGGTGGTCACAGAACCGGAAACGAAAGCAAAGCTCTCAGCCCTTCTGCAGATCGTGGGAGGCAACAAATTCGCAGACGCGGCTCCTGTGCTTATCGCAGTCAGCGAAGATGAATGTCCCAAGCTTATGCCCGGAGTGCTTGAGAGGTGGAGCTGCAAACATTTTGCCCACTGCGACATCGGAATTGCGATAGCGCACTTCACGCTCAAGGCTGCCGAATCGGGGCTTGCGACATGCATAATGGGAACCTTTGAGGACAGAGATGTGAAAGAACTCCTCGAGATCCCCAGCGGCGACACCGTTCGTGCAGTCATTGCGCTTGGTTATCCATCGGACGATAAGATAAGGGATAAAAACAGGAAAGAACTTGGCGAGATAGTCCGTTTTATCGATTAAAAGAAAAAGCTCACTCTATTTCCAGAGTGAGCTCAGTTTGGCGTATTCTGTATCATCTTCCATGTGCCTCAGTGAGTGCAGGAAACACCTGCCCTCACTGCAGGGCAGTTCCTGAGTAAGGCATCGCACCCTGGTCCGCAGGATGGCGTGCATGAACTCTGACTCAACTAGGATGGGTGCCAGCCCTTCGCTGACTTCATCAGGCACTGTGTCAAGCGCCCAGCTGAAGAAGACCGCGTGGTTCGTGTGGTCGTTGACGTCCAGATCCTGCCAGCGGACCTTCCACTTCTCCTCGATCTGAGGATCTGTAAGATCCGGTACTTTCACGTCCTCGGGAAGCACTTCCGAGACCCTCTCCATGAAGCCCGTCATCAGCTCGCTTTTGTCAAGGCGGATCGGTCTTTCCCTTTTAAGGTCCAGGAGCACCCACCACGTATAGGCTGAGCCGAGAAAATCTCCCGCTCCGTTCCAGAGCTTGTACGAACGCAGCGAATAGAGGTTGCGGAAGGGTTCGGCGTAGGTCTTTATCCTTATCGTCCCGTCATCTTTAGTCGGATATTTCTCCAGGTCGATGCGGTATTTCCTCAGGACCCAGGTAACGTCGTACTCGAGGGTCTGCCTGACTGAGAGGTTGTATTTTGAGGCATCGATGTCAGCCATCTCCTGGAACATTTCCAGCAGCACACCGAATTTAAGCCTGCCCTTCGGGTCGATCCCGCTGAAGGGGATCTGGTTTTCGAGATCAGTCATCCAGGTAGCAGTCGAAGTATCCCTGAATGTAGACGACGGGCGTACCCTTGTCACCTGAGCCTGAAGTTAGGTCGCAGAGGGAGCCAATGAGGTCAGTCATGCGTCTCGGAGTGGTCCCAAGCGTGCAGTGTCCGTACTTGTCCATCTCGCCCTTTGACTCGATGGCCTCTCGGATAGCGTCGGAGGGGTCCTTGTCCCCCGCGTTGTCTGCCACGTACTTGAACTTTATCTCCTTAGGCATCCCGCTGAGCCCGTCGGTATAGCCGGGCGAGACCACGGGATCCGCAAGTTCCCATATTCCGCAGACGGGATCCTTGAAAGCCCCGTCCCCATAAACGAGCACCTCAATTTTTTTGCCCGTGCGGTCAAAAAGCTCCTTTTGGAGCTCTCTCACGAAGGCATCGCAATCGCGTGGGAAGAGCTTCACAGAGTTGTCGTTTGTATAGTTGGATCCAAGCAGGCCGTACTGCTCGTTGAAGCCTGCCCCATCCCTCACGGGTGCGCTGCATATCTCATCCAGCGTAATGACCTTGGCCCCGGACTTCTCGAGGATATCCCTGTGGAGCTTCCGTGAATGTATGCTCGCCACTATCGCCGTATTTGAAAAGCTCAGCGCGGAAAGCGGGTTGTTCGCGAAATATATGGAGACCTTTTCAGGGTCTATTGATTTATAGAGCTGGACATAATCAACGCCGGTAAAGGGGTGCCTGCACTCTCCGAAAACCCCGTAATACTCTTCTTCATTAAAGCTGTCTCCGGAAAGTCTGTCGCTGTTGAGGTAGAAATTCATCGGATCGATGACCTGGTTGCCGACCTCGTCGGAAGGATAGGAGAGGAACACCCGCACCTTGCCCCGGACTCCGTTCACTATCCCCCTCAGCAGCTGATGGAACCTGTTTCTGCTCATAATGGGGAATATTATCGAAACGTCTCCCTCAGGGACCTTTCTTTTGACATCCTCGGATATGTCGGAAAGTGTGACATAATTTCCCTGCGACCTTGCAACAAGTGACTCCGTGACACCGACGATATCCCTGTCCCTGATAACGAACGGATCCCTCTCATTTTCAGATGCGGCAACGATCGTATCGGAAATTATATTTATCAGGTCTGCACCTTTGGTTATTACAGGCAGGCGGATACCTCTGGAAGCTGCTCCGATGTAGCGCATAATATCTTTCCTCCCCAAACGGGCATATATTTTTCAAAACCCAACTATGTATTTTACCATGAAGTGCGTAAAGACGGGCAAGCGGTCGGCAAGCAATGGGCCAGCAATTGGCGAGCGGTCGTTAAGGCAGGCGGAGAGAGCATCCGCCGGAGAATTCGCGACATTTGTCGCTGGAGAATTTGCTCGCTTCGCATCGCGGAGAATTTGCAACGCTTTGCGATGCTAGCGCTGCGGAGAATTGCGGCCAATGGCCGCGGAGGTTCAAAATCCCCGTCGTTCCCCGGTATTAACCTTCCTCTCCGTCGTCCCCTGACGCTTCTGAACGGGGATACGAGTGGCTCTATGTCCTTACTATTACTGGCTTTTAGGACCTAAACAGAAGCCGCTGGATCCCCGATCTATGCATTCGGGGACGACCTAAGAGGGGACGCGGTGAATTCAAGATTTTTGATTTGAGGGCCAATTCTCCGCAGCCTAGAGGCTGCAATTTCTCCGGCGGACGACCTAACCGCCAGCCTTCCTAAGCTAGCGCTCCGCTTTTTGGGGTTTTACGATAGTCATCGATATCGCAATTGGGATTTAGAGCGAGTGATGACGACTCAGAAGCTTTGGACCTGGATCCCGGCTCAGTCCAATACCGAGATGACGGGGAGGGGGCAATTGAGGCAGATCGGAGATGATAGCGACGCAACATGCAGTGGTTCAAGCAAAGGCGTATGCTAATACGTTGACGCGCAGGACCGCAAATGTTGCTAAGCTAGCACTCCGAGATGCCTCAATTGCTATTGACAGGAGAGGGAAGAGACTGTATCATCTCCTCCAATTACTCTATATACCACTTTAAAGACAAAAAGGAGGCTCGCAGATATGCCATTGGCGGTAGGTAACGTATATAACTACTATTATGCTTACTCTTATCCTCGCAGCCATCATGCCTCGGGGTTATTGGTGTTTTCTGCGAAGTCGGACTTAGCATAGGGAGTTAATGCAGCCGAATTTCAAGGATCGCCGACCCGAGGGTCGGCGGTTCTTTTTTGGTGCGCCCGTCTTAGTATTATTTTTGAAAGTTGATTATAGATATCGGAGGGGTCATAAATGTTCAATACTGATTTGTGGGTAGTGATATCGGGAGCTTCGCTTTTGTGGAGTGCGGCGTGGTCTGTAACAAGGATAATCAGGTCGGTGAAATAAAATGTTTTCTTTTGTCCCGCTTTGGATCCTCTACGCACTGCTGCTCGTCTTTATAGCCAGGTATTCCAGCAGCAGGGATGCACTGCTTCCAGGAAAAGTGAACGTCGCAATACAGGCGCTTGCCTACGTTGCGACATATATATCCGCGGTCGCGCTGGTAGGTTTTGGCGGCCTCTGCTACATATTCGGAATGCAGATGCTCCTGATCGCGGCAGGCAATGTATGGCTGGGAACATGGTTCGTCTATCGCTACCTTGCATGGCCCACAAGGCTGTGGCAGAGAAAACTTGATTCAAGGACCCCTGCAGAATTCCTGTCAAAGGCTTTTGAAACTCCCGGACTTCAGGTGTTCCTCGGACTGATATCCACGATCCTTCTTATCATTTACGGTTCGGCGGTCTTCAAGGGAGCTGCCGTTATGGTTTCAGGAGTGCTTCCTCTATCGGTCAACGCCGCTCTTTCGATACTGGTGGCAGTCGTGGGCATAAGCGTAGTATGGGGAGGTCTCCGTGGGGTGCTTTACACAGAAGCCTTCCAGGGACTTGTCATGATAGTGGGAGTCGGGGCGCTGGTCATTTCGTTGCTTAAGGAGATCGGAGGGCCAATAACAGGCCTTCAGGCCCTAGCGGCGCTGCCTCCCACAGAAGCTGCAAACAAAGGGTTCATGTCGCTCAGCAGCGGCCCCGCAGGGCTGAACATTATTTTCCTGACCATAGTCACCTCTGTCGGGATCTGGGCACAGCCCCAGATGATCCAGAGGCATTTCGCCCTAAAAAGCGTACAGGAGACAAGAAAGGCGGCGCCTCTCGCAATGCTGGCTCTCTCTGTTGTGGTGGGCGGGGCATATTTTGCGAGCGCTCTCTCAAGGCTCATCCTCGGACCCGGCATCACAAACCCTGACATTGTGCTTCCTACCCTCGTACACAGACTCCTTCCGGCCTTCGGACAGCACCTTTTCGCCCTTGCGATAGTCTCGGCGTCCCTCTCCACAGCCTCGGCACTCCTCCATATTGCAAGCGGCAGCCTGGGCAGGGATGTATTCAAAAAACACCTCACCGACTGGTCGTGGAGGATCGTCGTCATCTTCTGCACTGTCTGCAGCGGGGTTTTCGCACTGAAAAGCTCCTCGATCATCGCCCTTATCTGCGCCACAAGCTGGACCATACTGGCATGCTCGATCCTTGTCCCTTATCTTGCCCTTCTTATTCAGGGACCCAGGGCAGGATCTTCTGCGGCACTGATGTCCTCGATCGGGGGCCTCGCGGGTACGACAGCGTGGTATCTCCTGGCCTACAAACCCACGTCAATGGGCATGACCGGATTTTACGCCCCCGGGATAATAGGAGCCATACACCCCATTCTGCCCGGAGTTGCATCATCTTTTACCGCATTCATTCTCTTTGCAAAAAAAGGAACTTTCACGATGCCCGCACTTTCCGGGTCCGCGGCCGAAGAGGATATGCCCATTAGATAGTGAAACGGCGATCTTTATCGCCGTGAAGCGATGGTGAAACAGTGGTGAGCGGTTGTAGGGGCGAGGAAATTTGCAGCTTCTGGGCTGCGGTGAATTTGCATCGCTTCGCATCGCGGAGAATTTGCAGCTTTTCAAGCTGCGGTGAATTGGACCTTAATTCATTGATGACCTTGGCCCCTCTCCGTCGTTCCCGAATGCATAAATCGCTCTCGATACAAGCACTCGGGGACGACGCAGAATCTGCCGGAAAAACATCCGGCGGGAGTCAGTAGGGAATCGATTGCAAATCAGTTGGTCCTTAGATTTTAACAACCGCTTCCCAATCGCTTCGCGGCGATGGAATCGCAGCTTCCCGCGGCATCTTCATGCCTCACTTCGCCATCGTACTTAATACGTCGAAGTGAGGCTCCACAAGCTTTGCTAAGTCAGCGCCGCGCTTTTAGTTTTTTGCGATAGTCAACAGCAATATCGCAATTGGGGCAGATCGGAGATGATAGCGGCGAAACTTGTGATGTCCCGAACCGAGGCGTATATCAATACGTTGAGGTGAAGGAACATCGCATGTTGCTAAGCTAGGGCTCCGATATGCCCCAATTGCTGCAAAAATGAGCTCACAGCCGCCAGTCCTTCGACAAGCACTTCCTTTTTCGGAGCATAGCCTATGCGGAAGTGGTTTTCGAATTCGAAGCAGCTTCCGGGGACTACGAAGGCGCCGTTGTATTCGAACATTTTCCGGCAGAGATCCTCCGATCCCATATCGTAGTCGTATTTGATCAGCGCCGTGGTTCCGGCATTGGGGAGAACGAAACTTACGCCATCTGTGCCTTCTACCCAGTCGGCGAGGACTTTTTTGTTTTCCACTACTATTTTCAAGTTGCGCTCCAGAATTTTCTCTTTGTTTTTAAGCGCGATCAGGGCAAGAGCATCGTCGATCATCCCGCAGCTGATCATGTTGTAATCGCGGTGTTTGAAGCATTCCTTTATGAAGCCTTCATCTGCTGCTATCCATCCCAGTCTCAGTCCGGCAAGGGAGTAGACCTTTGACATGCTGGAGGTGCTGATGCCCTTTTCGTAGATGTCGGCTATGGAGGGTACTAAGTAGCTTCCGTCGTGTTCGAGACCGCGGTAGACTTCGTCGCATACGACCCAGGCACCGACCGTATCCGCTATTGCCGCTATCTCTTTCATTACCGCCTCGCCGAAGCATGCCCCGGTCGGGTTGTTAGGGGTGTTGATCACTATCGCCCTGGTGTTTGATTTCACCAGTGTCCTCAGTTTGTTCATGTCGGGCAGATAGCCGTCCTCCGGTTCCAGACGAAGTCGCCTTACTTTCGCGCCAAGAGCCTCCGGCAGCGAGTAAAGCTGCTGGTATGTGGGATAGACCGCAACCACCTCGTCTCCCGGGCCTACCAGGGTGAAGAGGGCAAGGAAGTTCGCTCCTATACCGCCGTTGGTCACTATGACGTTGTCGGTCGTCTTCTTTTTATGGTAGAGCTTTGTTATCTCTTCCCTCAGGTCAACGCTTCCCGGAATTGCCCCGTAGGTCAGCTTTGTCTCGGAAAGCTTTCCAAAGAATTCGTACCTTTCAATAGAGGCTATATCAAGAAGCTCTCCGACTTTCAGGGATTCCACACAAGTCTCCGCGATGTTGTATGTCGCATCATCCTCGTACCTGTTCATCCACTCTTCGACTTCAAAAGCTTTGATCTCCACACTGATCCCCCCTCTAAATACGGCTCAACAATAGCTAAGCAGTCGTAGGTGCGGTCAAACGATCGTCAAACGTCGTCAAACAATGGTCAAACGGTTGTAAGGGCTGAGAAACAACACTTTTCGATTGCAGTTACGACCTAATTCACCGCAGTTTGAAAAGCGGCAAATTCTCCGAACCTGCTCCTTGCCCCCGCCTCTAACAATTGTTTGACTACTGTTTGACAATTGTTTGACCGTCTTTAAAAACCATTGCTTGCCAACTGCTTGCCGATTGACTCCCGGCGTATGCAGTTTCCGCCCGCCTTTAGCTATTTTTTTAGATGGTCTATGACTGACTGGATCGCATTCAGCGCATCCGGCGGAAGTGCATCCATTCCGCCCAGCTCGGTCTGTCTGGACTTTATGAACTGAAGCCTGTCGTTCATCCTGTTTATGAACTGCTGCTTGAAGGTCCAGTTCTTGAAGTCTACATCGAAACCGGGGATGTTGAGCACTTCGATCCCGGGGATCCCTCCGAAGGGTACGAATTTCGCCTTGCCCTCGACGATCTCCTCCAATATGCCGATGGTGGTGTTCTTTTCCACCTTCTTGTCCATGAAGGATCCTGTGTTCAGTATGTAGCAGTCGACTCCGTCCTCGAAGAGGGACCTGAACCTGATGTAGTCCATCGCGAGGGGATATGTTCTGAATGGGTTGGCGTAGCTCTCTATGACGAGCGCATCCGGGTCAACGCCCGGGGCGAGCCTCTCGGCAGAGGTCCTCTTGGTCGCAAGAGTAGCTCCCATCACAGAGGCGAGGGAGTGTCCTGTGATCTTCAGCACAGGCGGGATGGTGGGGTCCTTCATGAGCCAGAATATAGCGTTGAGCGGCTCGTCTATCCTGTCTATCCTGTTAGGCGACCAGAATCTCGATTTTACGGCGCGGCCGTTGCCGTTCCTGATATCCTCGCTCACCACGAAGAACTTGCCGTTGGCGTCTATGGCAGCCCCGCAGTTCTGGAGAGTCAGCAGGAACTTGTTGTCCTCGCAGCCCATCGGGTAGTCCTGCATCTTGTCGAAATATGCGGGTTCAAGGGCTATCGCGTACTTCTCCTTGACGTTGATGACTACGGCGTCGTCATGGAGTACCGTTACATCATACTTGCCCTTGTGCTTGGCGTGCGTAAGGGTGGATTTTCCTGAGCCGGAGAGGCCGAATACCGCCATTACGAACTTCCTGTCGCTGCCGTCCTTCAGCTTGTATCTCTTTACGCCGCCATGGCAGGATGCGTAGCCGTTCCTTGCCCCGACTCCCCATGCAAGTGTGAGGGTCCCCTTCTTGAACTCTCCGAAGTAACGCATTCCGAGTATCGCGGCACAGTTCTGCTCCGGCGAGAAGAAGGCCAGGCCAAGGGGATAGTCGGGGTGAGTCCAGTCAGGATCAATAAATACAAAGAGGTCCCCGTCCTTAGGAAGCGGCCTGGAATTGGCATAGCGTTCCCTATACTCGTCGTTCATATACTGGAAATTGCACATCCAATTATATATGGAATTTTCAAAGCCTTCGGGGGCCATTACTTTTGCCTTGACCATGAAGTCCTCTTCAAGGCCTATGACTGCCTCTGCCGAGTAAAACTTTCTGAAGCGAGCGTGATAGATAGCTTCGCGGAGAATGGTCGCATACTCAGGGACCGATACGTTGGGGTAACCGACGATCCTTCTGGCTGCGGCACATCTGCCGTAAACTGCGCCGTCGTTGAAGAGCAGGACGTGGGCATCCTCAGGGAGGCCCAGTTCCGTCGGACGGTGTACGGGCATCCCGGTAAGCTCTATTGTTCCCGGACTGCTCTTCGCAAGTTCATAGGCATGGCTCAAATCCTTTATCCTGACCACGTTGTTCCCGTAAAAAGCTGTTTCGATCGTTGTCCTTATCGGAATGGCATTCAGTTTTTTGAAGCTTTCAAGATCCACGAAGTGTCCCTGTGTAGACATTGGAAATTTCCTCCCCGGGAAATGATGATATTTTTGCACAAAAAACAACTGCTGCGTTTTTCTCGCTCTGCCTATAGCTTACAACAATTATTAAAATTAGCAAGAGTGGATGTACAAATCATACAATTTACATAAATATAAAAAACGGCCCCGCCTTTAAGGCGAAACCGTTCCTTGTTTTTAAAAATTAAACCCTTACTTTAAATGAACTGTATAACTCAAAGAGAGTATGTGGGCCGTGTTGTCGCGGACATCTGCATAGTCGGTCGGGACAGGGCTGTATTTTGCTCCCGGGACGACCCTATCATGGATCCACATGTAGCCCCAGGCGAAGGCAAGCTCGGAGTTCCCGCTGCGCCTCTTGAAGCCTATGCTAAGGGTTTGCCTGTCTCCCGTCGGGACCATGAAATCCATCCTTTCGTCCGGCATCGGGCTGTTGTCGTATGCATAACCGCCCATGATGCTCCAGGTATCGTTGAGTTTGTGTTCGATACCAACCTGATAACGCCAGACGTCTCGCCAGTCCTTTATGTCTGTGCTTTTGGGAAGATTCTTGTCAAAAACCATCTCAAGCTTGTCATAGGTACTCCACTTTGTGTACGTGGCACCAATCTCAGCCCTTGTATTTTCATTGAATCTGTGCCCCAGTCCAAATGTAAAGCTGTCGGGAAGAGTAACTTCGCCATGCGCGCCTGTGTTAAGTGCCTGGATTGATAAGTTTGCATCGGCATCCATTTTCTGCTTAATTTTAGATCTGTAAACTGCTGCAAAAGAGGTCGAGTCAGTGATATCGTAGTTCAAACCAAGGAGCCACCCCAATGCGATATTGTCGCCGGAAAGCTCAAAATCAACATCAGGTCCAGCAACACCTAAAAGTTTTTCCTGAGGTATCTTTTTCTTAAGGTCAAGCTTTATATAGTTAATATCAAGACCGGCGGCCAATGAAAGTTTATCGGTGACTTTGTAGGCTACAGTTGGCTGTACAGTAACACCTGTAATTTTTGCCAGATAACTGTTGTAACGTCCGGGCCATGTTGGTTCGTATTCGGTCGAGTTACCGAATCTGGACATAACGCCTATTCCCCACCAAAGTTTATCATTCTGCTGCTTCACATAATAAAGGCTGGGAACATATCCCGGCGCTTCAGTATTGCTCCATGTCTGCCCGCCGGCCATCGCTCCGTGGAAATCCACCCTTCCTCTCGGGTTTATGTGCGATATGCCGCCGCTTACCCAGCTGCCCTGAAGCCTGGTCATGCCTGCAGGGTTGTACGCCAGCAGAGAGGGGTCGTCCTCCGCAAACATATATGCTTCGCCCATCGCAACGCCTCCCGCAGACCATTCATAGATCGCGAACCCATCCGCGAATGCTGCGTTAGGCACCAGTATCAGAGCGAAAAGCAGCAGACAAAAAAAACCTCTTACCTTCTTCAAAACGACTCAATCCTTCCTCAGTAAAAATATGTATTAGATTTGTTCATTATTTGGATCGTATATGGCTGAAGTTCGGATGCTTCTGTCCCAGGCTTGGCGTGATAACTGATATTTCAATTTCCACCGGGATGGAGTTGTCATAGTACCTGGTAAAGTCCGCCAAAGTACGAGATTCGAGGTATCTCAGAAACGCCCTCGTCAGTTCATCCATCATCTCGCCTATAAAGCAGCTTTTGTTCCTGCATCCCTCAAGGCCGCATCCCTTAGAATCAAAGGGTCCGCCGAGAAGTTCAAATATGTTCCTGAGGGGAGTCTCTTCTGCGACACAGTTGAGCCTGTATCCCCCTCCCGGGCCGCGCACAGACTTGACCAGGCCCCCTTTGTTGAGACGCTGGAGGACCTTGGAAAGGTGTGGCTCGGTCGAACCTATGGCTGCTGCTATCTGCTGTGTGGAAAGACAGATCTCCGGGTTCTTCGCAAGCGCTCCGAGAGCGTGAAGGCCGAGGATCAAAGGATCCGGCAGGCTGACGATTGGATTCAGTTCTTTCCCCTCCCTGTGAAATAACGGAATACTGGATATTCTATTCCATTTTTAAATCGTGGTCAACATTTATATAGGAAAGTTATGGAATTGATCTTTTGCAAATATATCAGCCTTATATTGCACATGACAAAATATGTCATAATTGAGTGGTTAAGGGTTATAATCAACACTTATCACATATAAAATGATGCTTTTTTCGGAGGCACTGCTTTGGACGGTAAATACAAAAATATCACATCAAACCCGGTATACTGGCTCGCGACGGCCGCACTGCTCTCTATGCTGACGCCAAACCCCGCATGGGGACTCCTGCTTGGCTCTGCCGCGGCTCTCTGGGCAGGGAACCCGGCAGCCGATAGGACAGGTAAAATTTCAAAGAAACTTCTTCAGGTCGCGGTGATCCTTCTGGGGTTCGGGATGCACTTTGACGCAGTTATCAGGGTGGGAATGACCTCGGTGTGGGTAACGATGATATCGATATCGGCAACCATGCTGGCCGGAACGCTACTGGGAAGGATCTACGGCGTGGAGAGGGACCTGTCCGTCCTTCTGAGCACCGGCACGGCAATATGCGGGGGAAGCGCCATAGCGGCGATGTCCCCCTCGATAGGCGCCTCACAGTCAGACACGGGTGTCGCAATGGCAGTCGTATTCCTGCTCAACGGGATCGGACTTTTTCTCTTCCCTTATGCCGGTCACCTTCTTGGGCTCTCACAGGAGCAGTTCGGCTTCTGGTCCGCCCTCGCGATACATGATACGAGCAGCGTAGTCGGAGCCGCCTCGATATACGGCTCAGCTGCGCTCGCTGTCGGAACTACGGTAAAACTAACAAGGGCGCTCTGGATACTTCCCCTTGCCATGTTAGGGGCAAAGCTCAACAGGTCGGAGAGCAGACCCCCCTTCCAGTGGTTTTTGGTCGGATTCCTGGCGGCAGCGGCGGCAAGATCGCTCCTGCCCGGCCTCGAGGAACTCTGGGACATCGGTTCGCTCACAGGAAAGCACCTCATGACAGGCACCCTCTTCCTGATAGGGGCAGGACTGAGCAGGGACAAGCTGAAAGAAATCGGATTCAGGCCTTTATTCATGGCTGTGACCCTTTGGATAATCATCTCGCTGCTCTCTCTTGCAGCGGTAATGAAAGGGTTAATGCCGCAACTCAACATTTAAGGGGGAGACGGACTTGTCAGAAATGATCATAACGATGTTCAGCGAAGAAGATCCCTGCTGGACAGCAGAACTGCTGAAACTTGCCGGAGAGGACATCTCTGTGCTGGACGGCCTTGTCAGCGAAGGCTCCCTTGAGCTTTCCGACGGGATATACTCCCTGACGGAAGTAGGGCGTAACGTATACGATAAGCTCAAAAACGAGCTCTTCCTCGAGGGTACGCCAGGGCAGAAGCCCTCCGACCCTGAAAGGAGCGTCAAAAGAACTAAGCTGCGCATGCTGCTGGACAGCGCCCATCTCCAGAGGTGGGGCATCAAGGTATACCATGCGGGGCAGGAACTTGAATATTACCCCGGCCTGAAGGATGAGGAGCTCGTCTCGCTGGACAGTGGTTTTGCGAAATGGGAATACACCTCTTCGCACCAATACGAAAAGATAAACGAGGAGTTCGGGCCCGCGTTCATTGAGGCAAGAAGGACTGACCTCGTGACTCCGGAGAGGCTGAGTTCATGGTGTGAAGATAACTCGATGGAGCCCGGCAGGCTTGATGTAGACCTCCTCTACCTCTGCCACTATGACTTCATGCAGTACAGGGATTTCGGAGGCCATCCCAACGACCTGCACAAGGTGATCAATACAGACAGGTTCCTATTCGTATTCCCTGACAAAAATATCGAAAAGAACCTTGTTACAGTAGCAAAATTCCATCTCTGGCTCAACACGCTTAGAAGGATGATGATACCGGGCTACGTCGACAGGGACACGCAGGAACAGGACAGTGTCAGCTGGCTGATCTTCACGACAGAAAAAGAGGATGAGGCTGCTTCCCTTGCACAAGAGCTCGGGGTTTTCGGCGAGGAGCTCGTCGAAAACGCCAATCCCTGCGAGGTCTGGACCATCTCAATGGAAGCGCTTGAAAATGTAGGAGAAAAGAGGGAGCTTATCTGGGAACTGCTTCCCGATATCGCGCACCCGGCTCAGAGAACGATAATATAGGCTTCAGGGAGAGATCCGGATGCTTTTGGACAGTCTGCTTGAATCAATAATGCTCATTTGCTTCGCGGCAGCCTGGCCCGCATCGATACACAAATCATGGACGAGCAGGACGAGGAAGGGCAAGAGCCTCTTCTTCCTTCTCATCGTCTTCTTCGGATACATGGCCGGCATCACAAGGGTACTGCTGAGGGACGACGGCGGCTTCCTGATCTTCTCTTACACCTTCAACTCGATGCTCGTCTGCTGCGACCTTGCGGTCTACTACAGGAACTACAGGCTGGACGAGAGAAAGCCTCCGCTGATATCTACAGAGGCCAAAGATTTTGTGAAAGATTACTTCATGTACCACAGATGGAGGAACAGGATGTAAAAATTCAGGGCCGCCCGGCAAGGGCGGCCCTGCTTTATGCTATCTCTTCCTGAGCATCGAAAGGGCGCTCGGCGTGACCGCCATCCCGCCCAGCGATGTGCAGCGAAGTTCGAGGGGGAGCATCCTTCCCGAGGAGTAGACCGCGTCTACGGTGTCGTCTATATGGACTGCGTTGTGATAACCGCCCAGTATCATATCGGCACAGATGAATGCCTGGGACGCGAAGGATCCGTTTCTCGTGTGGCAGGGGATCTCCACGATCGCCTGTACCAGATCGCACACAAGGCCCATAGCGTTCTGGAACATGATCGCCCCAGCATCCGCGGCCTGACGGGGTGAACCCCCGACAGCCTCGACCACGGCACCTGCCCCCATCGCGCCGGCCGCACCTATTTCGACCTGGCATCCGCAAACTTCGGCGGCGAAAGTGCCTCTCGTTGCAAGGACCCATCCTATTGCCCCGGCCGCCCACATGGAGCGGACGACATCTTTGCGCGGGAGCTTCATGTCCTCAAGCATCGTTACCATGATCCCGGGGATGACACCTGCGGACCCGCCGGTGGGAGCCGCGCATACTATTCCCTGTCCGCTGTTGACCTGCATAGCCGCCATTGCGCGCGCTGCCGCCCTGGTGTGGATCCCTCCGAGGGCAAGCCTCCCTTCCCTCTCCGCATCCATTATCTTCCTTGCGGAGGGATCGAGGAGGAACATTTGAGGGCTTTCGTTCGAAAGTCCGAGGGCTACTGAATCTATCATTACCTGAAGGCGCCTGTCCATCTCGGCATCAAGAGTCTCCGGGGGCATGCACAGAAGGGCCGATTCGAACTCAAGCGCGGCCTCGCCCAGCGTAAGCCCCTTCTCTTCGGCATATTTCACCATCTCTTCTCCCGAAGTGAATATCCTCTCTCCCCTGACCGGGAAAAAGACGGGGATGGCGCAGAGACAGCTGAAAGGTTTCTCTTCAGAGCGGATCTTTTCGATGAGTCCGGGGTCCGCGGGAGCGGATGCCGAGAGAAGCAGCATCGCCCTTCCCTCTTTTTCGCCCACTTCAACACTGCCATACTTTTCAAGCATCGCTCTGACTGCTGCTGATCTCTCTGCGGGCACTTCGACAGAAACATAGTAGGCGTCTCCCGTCATTTCGACCTCCCATCCGTTCAGACGGCGGAAGAGCAGTGCGCCGCCTCCGGTCGAGTCGGCAACGGCAGAAAATGACGATCCGTCCTTAAGCTTTGCTTCGACCTTTATGCTGTTCGGATGGCATGCCTCCGGAAAACTTTTTATGATGAACTTTATGTCCGTACCAAATGACGGGAACAGGCCGAACGCTTTCTTGAACCGCGGGTCGGTCAGAGGAAGGTCCAGGGTGCCCATTATAAGCGCGAGGTCGCTCCCCTGCTCGTGATATACCTCCGCTATCGAAGATGCCGGTTCGAAGGTGAATGATATCTCCGACGGCAGCTCGCCCATCATGCTGCGGCACATCTTTGCGATGTGGTAGGGACCCGCTGTGTGCGAACTTGAGCTTCCGGGCATTACCGGACCTATGACGTTGTTCAGAATGCTGGCTGTTGTCATCTTGCATTGCCCCCCATATTTCTCTATTCTGTGGCTGGTTACAGTAAAAATATCACATTCGCTCTCTGCTGTCATTAATTTTAAATAACGGGGTTGTTAATTCCGTTGAACTTCATTACAATGCTTCCCAATGGAGTTTTTCACAAACTAACCTGAAAAGAGGTCCTGTCTTTTGGGAAAGAGCAATAACAAAATCTCCGCATTTCTCGAACGCAAGGGAGTGGAGTTCTCCTTCAAACGCTACTTTGTTGACGCTCTGGGAGCAATGGGTGTAGGTCTGTTTTCATCACTGATCACCGGACTGATCCTAAAAACGATCGGAACGAAAGCGGGGATCCCGATCCTGGTGGAATTCGGAGGCCTTGCAAGCTCCATGACCGGAGCAGCCATCGCCGTAGCGATCGCACAGGCCCTCAAAGCACCTCCTATGGTCGTATTCTCCTGTGTCGCTGTAGGTTTCGCCGGCAACACGTGGGGAGGCCCCGTGGGCGCATTCCTGGGTGCGGTCGTGGCATCCGAGGTCGGAAAGATGATATCCAAGGAGACAAAAGTTGACATTATAGCTACCCCCTCCGGCACCATAATCGCAGGGATGGCGGTGGCAAAGCTCGCCGGGCCCACGGTCAGCGCAATGATGACCGGACTCGGGATCATCATCATGAACGCGACGGAGCTGCAGCCCGGGCCCATGGGAGCCATAGTCTCCGCATTGATGGGCATGATACTCACGCTTCCGATCTCGAGCGCGGCCATAGCGGTAGCTCTGAATCTTTCGGGCATCGCTGCAGGCGCCGCAACAGTCGGATGTTCCACTCAGATGATAGGGTTCGCGGTGATGAGTTTCAGGGAGAACGGGCTGGCAGGACTTCTGTCGCAGGGGATCGGCACCTCCATGCTCCAGATGCCCAACATAGTGAGACACCCCCAGATATGGATCCCCCCGACGCTTGCCAGCGTCATACTCGGCCCCATATCTACCCTTGTCTTCAAAATGGAGAACATCCCCTCAGGCGCGGGAATGGGTACAAGCGGTTTTGTAGGCCAGTTCGGTGCCATAGACGCGATGGGAAGCAGCCCCGCAATACTGATGCAGATAGGGCTGATGCACTTCCTTCTGCCTGCGGTCACGACTCTTGCCATCGCCGAGATAATGAGGAAGATCGGTCTTATAAAACCGGGAGACATGAAGCTCGACCTGTGATCCCGGACTTTTGCACCGCTTTATGAGGCTAAAGTCGTTTAAAGCAGATCAAATTAAGCAGAAACAGGGGTATATGCCCCTGTTTCTGCTTTAAGGGGTATAATCAATACTGTACCGGAACGATAGACTTATCTTCAAGGCGCCGCGGAGGTATGAAAATGGCTCACAACCACACCCACGGATCTCCTTACTCAAGACTCACAGAGAGGCTGAACAGGTTCCCCCAGGGGGCTCCGGCTTCAAAACTCCTTTTTGACATACTCAGGATCCTTATGACGGAAAAGGAGGCAGGCCTGATGGCCCAGCTTCCGATAAAACCGTTCAGGGCAAAACAGGCGGCCGATATTTGGAGGCTTTCTGAAACCGAGGCGCAAAAGGTCCTTGACGAACTCGCCGGGAGAGCCATACTTGTGGACATCGAACAGAACGGGGAGCAGATATACGCTGTCCCGCCCCCGATGGCTGGCTTCTTCGAGTTCTCACTTATGAGGGTCAGAGAGGACATCGACCAGAAGACCCTGAGCGAACTCTTCCACCAGTACATATCAGTGGAGGAAGACTTCATGAAAGACCTGGTCTGCAGCGGCGAGACACAGATGGGGAGGGTCTTCCCCCAGGAACCGCAGATACCCGACGAATACGCACTCCACGTACTTGACTACGAACGGGCGACAAACGTGATAGAGACAGCCTCGCACATCGGGATAAGCATGTGCTACTGCAGGCACAAGGCCCTGCACAACGGGACTGTCTGCGATGCCCCGATGGACATATGCATGACCTTCAACACAACGGCGGCCACTCTCATCAAACACGGACACGCGAGGCAGGTCGGCGTCCCGGAATGCAAAGACCTCCTGCAGCAGGCGTACGAACATGACCTGGTCCAGTTCGGCGAGAACGTACGCAGGAACGTCAATTTCATTTGCAACTGCTGTTCATGCTGCTGTGAGGCTCTTCTGGCGATAAGGCGCTTCGGGGTCGCCCAGACGATCTGCTCAAACTTCATCACAAAAGCAGATAAGGAAAAGTGCATAGGGTGCGGAAAGTGTGAAAAGATCTGCCCCGTCAACGCTATAGAGATGACCGGCGAAGGTCAGGGAAAAAAAGCCGTGATTGACGAAAAGAAATGCATCGGCTGCGGAGTCTGCCTCAGACACTGCCCGTCTGGGGCCCTGATCTTCGAACCGCGCCCGAACAGGCTGATAACACCGTTGGACACCGCCCACAGGGTGGTCGTGATGGCGACCGAGAGAGGCCTCCTGCAGGAACTCATCTTCGACAACAAGGTCCTCTTCAGCCACAGGCTCCTTGCCGGCATACTAGTAAGCATACTCAGGATGCCCGGGCTTAAGAGAAGCCTGGCGCAGGCCCAGCTGAAGTCACGCTATATTGAGGCTCTCATCACAAAACACGGACAAAACAGGACCTGAGATAAAGGATGATCAAGCATCAAACTCATTAAAGGGGTAAAATAGTATCTGCCCCATTAATATTCATCGGTTCAACTTCCCCACCGTCTTTCCCGAATGCCCTTCTCGGGAATCCGGTGACTTCAATATTTTAGAACCATTGGCTCTTTGTTGATAAACATGTACAAAAGTCATCATAAAAATCTCTTCGGGAGTGTGAGATCATGTCAAAAAAGATGCTTGCTCTGGTCAAGGAAAGGCCGGAACCCGGACTGTGGATGCGTGAGGTCGATGTTCCCGAAGTCGGACCGGATGACGTTCTGATAAAGATAAAGAAGACTTCGATATGCGGCACCGATCTTCACATCTACAACTGGAATGAATGGTCACAGAAGACAATAAAGACCCCGATGACCATCGGCCATGAGTTCGTCGGGGAAATAGCGCAGACCGGCAGCCACGTCCGGGGCTGGGAGATCGGCGAGAGGGTCTCCGGAGAGGGACACATCGTATGCGGCACCTGCAGGAACTGCCTGGCAGGAAGGAGGCACAACTGTCCCAACACGGTCGGTGTAGGGGTCAACAGGGACGGTGCTTTCGCACAGTACCTTTCGATACCTAAGACCAACGTCTGGAGGTGCGCACCCGAAATACCCGACGACATAGTATCCTGCTTCGACCCGCTCGGAAACGCGACCCATACCGCCCTTCAGTTCGACC